>OJFR01000101.1_pt1 | contig 30787 bp, 27 predicted proteins | sample 1594121 | NCBI WGS metagenome assembly OJFR01 (sample SAMN05416812, study PRJEB24817) | seawater metagenome | isolation source: Sea water | place: Canada:Atlantic | collected 2013-07 | reverse complement strand
TACACCTCTCTATTCGTCGGCAGCGTCAGATGTGTATAAGAGACAGGAATAGAAATTATGTACGGAGAAGGAGATATTGCATTGCTAAAGATGGATTTAGAAGAAGATTTAGTCTTTGTTTCAGAAATTATTTCCGAAGAAGAAAACTTATTGATTTATAAGCAAGATATTCCTGAATCAGGAGTGAAAACACAACATCATTTTTTTTATAAAGCAACTGTCAACAATGATATTTATGAAATTAGAGATTTGCAAAGTGAGCAATTCGGAGAAAAAATGATTCAGGACATGATTAAAGCTGTAAAAACACTAAGATACGTACCTGCCGCTTCAACAGCAAAAGATGCTTAATAAATTCATTTTTATACTTTCCATTTTATTATTTTTATCATGTAGTTCTTCTCAAAATGAACTACCGGAAGGAATTCTTACCCACGAAGAATTAGTACCTGTACTTACAGATATTGAAATTGCGCAAGGCTATCTTAAAATTAAATCTTCAATAGATGATTCATTGTTTAGAAGTAAAGCATTTCAAGAAAATCATTACATACATATTTTTAAAAAACATAACATTACTGAGGAGCAATTTAATAACAACATTGCTTATTATTCTACGTATCCCGAAGAAATGGAAAAAATATATAATGATGTAATCATTGCTATTTCTCAAGAACAAGCTAATTATCATTAACCTAAGTTTTTTTTACAATCTAACAGCAATACAATAATTTATTGATAAAAGCGTAATTTAGCCATCCATTGCTAATATTAATCGGTTGATGAAATTTTTTATTACACTCATTTTTATTATCCTTACTTTTTGTGAGTCAATAGCACAAGTAGGAGGAGAGAGTGCTTTTAGCTTTCTTAATATTCCTGTATCTGCCAGAACGGGAGCATTGGGAGGGAATGCTATCGCTATAAAAGATGATGATCCCAATTTTGCTTTAGATAATCCTTCATTACTTTCGGCAGAAATGAGTAGTGCTCTTTCATTTACGTATTTAAATTATTTTGAGGATGTTAATTTAGGGCATTTTTCTTATACCCATGATTTTAAAAAATATGGAATATTTTCCGGAGGTGTGAAATATATCAATTATGGAAATTTTTTAGAAACCGATGAAGGAGGAAATGAGTTGGGTTCTTTCTCAGCTTCAGACTATGCTTTTATTTTAGGTTGGGGAAAAAACATAGACACATCTTTTTCTGTTGGAGCAAACCTAAAACCAATTTACTCCAAATTTTATCAATATAGCTCTTTTGCTATGGCAATGGATTTATCTGCAACGTATCATAATGCAAAAAAACAACTGACTACCGCTTTATTAATTAAAAACATCGGACGACAATTTTCTACTTATATTGAAGAAAGAGAAATAGAACCCTTGCCTTTTGAAGTACAATTGGGAATTTCTAAAAAATTGGCTCATACGCCTATTCGTTTTAATGTTGATTTTATTCATTTAAATAATTGGAATTTAGCTTATAATGATTCTTCTTCGGTAACTAATAGAGATAATACGTTAGATGATGAAGCCAGAAAAGAATTAAATAAAACAGGAATGGTAAGTGAATTTTTCAGGCATGTTGTTGTTGGGACAGAGTTTGTGCTTTCCCCAAGTTTTATGTTGAGATTTGGCTATAATTTTCAACGAAGAGCTGAATTGGCTTTTGATAACAAAGGCGGATTAATTGGATTTAGTTGGGGATTAGGATTTAGAATCAAAAAAATTCATGTAAGTTACGGAGGAGCAAGCTATCACTTAGCAGGAACTTCTAACCATTTTACCATTACCACTACCATTTCGGATTATTATAAAAAGAGTCAGGTGGTGATTCCAGAAGAAAAAGCTTCAAAAAAATCCCGAAAAAGAAAAAAAGACAAACAAAACGAAGAATGAAACGACCATGAGTAAAAAATTCTCACACAAAAGTATGATTATAAAGGGAAACGCAAGTTCGTGAATACAATTTTAAAAAAATAATAAGGAATGAACAATTCCATGTGTCCGATAAAAAATAAATAAATATAAACACATGAAACGACCATGATAAAAAAAATCTCGCACAAGAAAATGATTATATGGGAGTTACATCTGACCGATTTAATAAAATAAAAATATCAACAGATGAAAAAAATTATTATAGCCATTGATGGTTACTCTTCCTGTGGAAAAAGTACATTGGCAAAACAATTGGCTAAAGCACTAAACTATATTTATATTGATACGGGAGCAATGTATAGAGCCGTTGCTTTATATGCTCTTCGAAAAGGATATATTGGAGAAGGTTTTTTTGACGAACAAAAATTAATTGATGATTTGGACAACATTGATGTTTCTTTTTCATTTAATGCAGAAAAAAACAGCTCAGAAACTTGTCTTAATAATGAAAATGTAGAAAAACAAATTAGAGGCATTGAAGTCTCTAGTTTAGTAAGCAGAATAGCCAAAGTAAAACAGGTACGAACTAAAATGGTAGAATTGCAAAGAAAAATGGGACAGAATAAAGGTTTGGTAATGGATGGTAGAGATATTGGTTCTGTAGTTTTTCCTGATGCAGAACTGAAAATTTTTATGACAGCCGATTTTGAAGTTAGAGCTCAAAGAAGGTATGACGAGTTAAAAGCCAAAGGAGATGATATCTCTTATGATGAGGTGCTGAAAAATATTGTTTCTCGTGATGGCGATGATACCAGCAGAACAGAAAACCCACTTATTCAAGCTGAAAATGCTGTTGTGTTAGACAATACACATATCAATCAAGAAGAGCAATTTCAGAATGCGTTGAAATTGGCTCAGCAAAAAATTTCAGCATAAAAAAATAATTATTTTTCTTTATAATGTATAGAGAAACAATTCTTTAGTACAAGAACTAAAGAACCAAATAAAAATCATGATTCAATACAATAAAAAATAGTAAATTTATGCCTACAAAAAAAAAGGATTTTTTAAATGATGGATGCAGTAAGTAATATTAAGATAGAGAAAACCAAAACATCTAAGATTCATTCGGTTGATTTCAATAATATACAATTTGGAAAACAATTTTCTGACCACATGTTTGTGGCAGAATATAAAAATGGCGAGTGGCAAGACTTAAGAATTGAGCCTTATGCTCCAATTTCATTAAGCCCTGCTTGTGCAGCAATTCATTATGGTCAGGCAGTTTTTGAAGGGATGAAAGCCTATAAAAATGACCATGGAAAAGTATTGTTATTTAGACCAAAAGAAAATGCAAAAAGAATAAATGTTTCTGCCAAAAGACTTTGTATGCCTGAAGTTCCTGAAGAACTTTTTATGGATGCTATCCATCAATTAGTGCAGTTAGATTCAGACTGGGTTCCTCAAAATGAAGGTTGCTCTTTATACATAAGACCTTTTATTTTTGCTAGCGAAGAACTGTTAGGAGTAAGACCGGCAGAAGAATATAAATTTATGATTATTACATCTCCGGTAAGTTCATATTACACAGGCCCGGTAGATGTTAAAATTGAATCGAATTTTTCTAGAGCAGCCGAAGGTGGTGTTGGGTTTGCTAAAGCTGCAGGAAATTATGCCGCAGCACTTTATCCGGCTAAATTAGGTCAGGAAAAAGGCTATAAGCAATTGATTTGGACAGATGCAAAAACGCATGAATATATAGAAGAATCAGGAACAATGAATGTAATGTTTTTGATTGATAATAAATTAATTACACCTTCTATAGCATTAAATACTACTTTGTCAGGAATTACTCGTGATAGTGTAATAAAATTAGCTAAAGAGTTAGGATTAGAAGTAGAAGAAAGAAGAGTAACTGTAAAAGAAGTTGTTGAGGCAGCAAGAAATAACAAACTGCAAGACGCTTTTGGGACAGGAACTGCTGCTACAATTGCACAAATTGCTTCTATAACTTTTGAAGACGAACGTTTTGAGTTGCCTCCAATTGAAAACAGAACGGTTTCTAATAAAATTGCAAGATCAATTGAAGATATTAAAAGAGGTAGAGTAGCAGATCAATTTGATTGGATTTATAATATCTAAACCAAGAATTAATGCTGAGAAATTAAATTGTTTAATGTAGTAACCATGGTTACTACAGCTGATGATGGTCCGGTTATTTCACCTTTAAATTCTATAGCATTATTGTGGACGCTGCTTAAGTTTACAAAATAAGCATGAGCATGTTTCTCTTTAGTTTTAGTTTGTTTTATTTTCCCAATCATTTTGTTGTTGTAATACACAATAAGTTCTTGTTTTCCAGATTCAAAAGGAATGGTGTTGACTTTTTTACCTCTTTCAAAAATAGCTAATTCCTTGCAATCAGCATCTTGGTTTTCGCATGTCCATTTTATGTACAATTTTTCTTTATCAATGGAATCATCAAATTTTAATTTGAATGTATTACCATAAGCATGGTAATGAACAAAAGACAAAGGATTCTTTTCGTTGTTTAAACTGGGGTGAAGCAAAAGTACCACAAAAGAGAAAAAATAAAGTAATATGTTTTTTAATTGTTCCATAAGTTGCTTGTAGAACGTTTATGTACTAAAAATGGTTGGTAGAAGAAGTTAATGTTTTTTTAAGAAAATATATTTTATACCTAAATTAAATTCTAGAGTAGAATTATAGGCAAAAGAAAAATGATTTTCAGTATTAGCAATATTTTTAGCTCCTTGGTAATATCTAATTCCCGGAGTAATAATTAATTCTTTGGTTAAGTATCTGTCTTGTTCTAAGCCTAATAAAATACCATAGTCAAGGTTGGTATAAGCTTCGTTTTTGTAAGTTACTCCGTTAATTACTGAAGTAGCACTAGAAAGATATCCTAAATACAATCCACCAATAATATTTGTGGAATATTTTTTATCGTCAAAAGTAGATTTGTTATACATTCTTTTAGCTAATATACTAACGTTAGTATAGGCTAAGCTTAGATTTTCTGTATAGCTACTTTCGTCTGATGCATATTGTTTTCTATAGCCATTGCTAGAGTAAAAATTTACATTGGTTTCTAAGTTCATTTTGTCTGAAAGAATAATACCAGCAGTAGCTCCAAAACTACTTCCATGGTCTAATAAGGTATTTTGAGAAAGACTATTAAATTCACTATTATTTTTCAGTTGTGCAATCATACTTTGTTTCTTAAACCCAACATTTAAACCCATATAAATTCGTTTAGCATAAATTCCAAAAGCAAAATGAGACGAAAATCTTTTATTGTTGAAGATGATTTTGTTGTTCTCTTTTTTAATTAAAAATTCTTTTGGTTGGAGAATGTGTTCTTTAAGTTCATGATTAGATTTTTTTAATTGAATTTCTTTATCATTATTAAGCTGTTGATTAACTTCTTTTGAGGCAATATATGCCTGTTTTTTAGCTGTTGATGTAACAGTTTTTTCGGTAGCAATAAGTTTGTTAATTTGTTTTGAAGGATTAGAAACAATGTGCTGATTTACTTCTTCTTTTTCAGTTGTTGATGAGTTTAATACATTTTTTGAAGCTAAAACACTTGCTGTAGGAGTTTGTGTTGTTACTTGCTCAACAGTAGTTGCAACAGTAGTTGGAGTACTTACTTTTTCATTGTTTTGATGAGTATCTTGATTGAAATATTCATTAATACTTAATCCAACTCCCATAAAAAATAAAGCTAGAGCAGTAGATTTAAAAGCAAAATTTCTCCACCAAATAAATCGTTCGTAACGGGTTAAGGTAGTTGATAAACGTTCCCAAACAGTTGTAGTATCTAATTTTTCTGAAAGTTTTTCCCAAACTGCTTTGTCTGGATTTGTCTTTATATGTTCCACTTCATCCCTCACGAAATCATCAAAAGCTTCATCAGATAATTCACTCGGGTTATCCATTGAAGAAGAAAGTTTATCCCACGAGCCTTTTTCCGGCTCAACGCTAAAGTTTTCCAGTTCGTTTTTATACCAATCTTCTATGTTTTTTTTGTTTTTCAAGGGATATATTAAAAAAAGTTAACGTTCGTAATATTTAGTCACCAATTCTCTTAAAACATTTTTTGCTTTAGATAATTGAGATTTTGAAGTTCCTTCGCTTATAGAAAGCATTTTAGCTATCTCATTGTGTTTATATCCTTCTATTGTATATAAATTAAAAATGGTTCTGGCACCTGTAGGTAACATATTAATCAGCATAGATAAATCTGCCGTTTTTGAGATTTCTGCGGCATTGTTGTAGCTTCCTACAAGGTAAACTGCCTCCTGAAAATCCATTGAGGAAATGCGGTTAGTTTTTCTAAAATGATCTATGGCTGTATTTACAATAATTCTTCTTATCCAACCTTGTAGACTCCAAGAAGTATCGTATTGGTGAAATTTTTTAAATACTTTAAAAAAGCCATCATGCAAAATATCTTGAGCCAAATCTCTGTCTTTGGTATAGGTTAAACAAACGCCCAGCATTTTAGCAGCATATAAATTATATAATGCTTCTTGATGCTTTCTGCTGTTTTCGTAACAACCTTCTATTATTTCATTTAGTTCCAAAGTAAATTATTGCTTGGTATTATAACAATTAATCAGACGATTAACTGTAGCAAATGGTTGTTTTGAGGTTTACAGATTTTATCCTGCCCAACCTTCTCTATCCAAACTTCTGTATTGAATTGCCTCTGCAAGGTGTTCACTTTTTATATTTTCAGAAGCCTCTAAGTCGGCAATGGTTCGGGCAACTTTTAAAATTCTATCGTATGCTCGAGCAGATAATCCTAACTTATCCATAGCATTTTTAAGTAAATCTTTACCTACGCTATCAATTTCGCAAATTTCTTTAATGGTTTTGCTGGATATTTGTGCATTAGCATAAACATTCTCTTTGTCTTTATAACGTTCAGACTGGATTTCCCTTGCTTTAATTACTCTATTTCTGATAACTTCACTCGATTCACCAATGGCAGTAGTGCTAAGTTCACTAAAACTTACCGGTGTAACTTCCACATGTAAATCAATTCTGTCTAATAAGGGACCGGAAATTTTGCTGAGGTATTTCTGAACCACACCAGGAGAGCAAACACAATCTTTTTCAGGATGGTTGTAATAACCACAAGGACAAGGATTCATTGAAGCTACTAACATAAAACTTGCAGGATAATCTACTGTGAATTTTGCCCTGGAAATAGATACTTTCCTGTCTTCAATTGGCTGACGAAGTACTTCTAAAACTGTTCGTTTAAATTCAGGCAATTCATCTAAAAATAATACACCATTATGAGCCAAAGAAATTTCTCCCGGCTGAGGAAATCCACCGCCACCAACTAAGGCTACATCAGAAATAGTATGATGTGGAGAGCGAAATGGTCTTATGCTTATTAAAGAAGTTTCTTTAGATAATTTTCCTCCAACGGAATGGATTTTAGTGGTTTCTAATGCTTCCATTAAAGAAAGTGGAGGAAGTATGGTTGGTAAACGTTTTGCCAACATGGTTTTTCCTGCTCCGGGTGGACCAATTAAAATAACATTATGTCCACCTGCGGCAGCAATTTCTAATGCTCGTTTAATGTTTTCTTGACCCTTTACATCTTCAAAATCGAAATCTACCTTGGTAAGGTTCTGATAAAATTCTTTTCGGGTGTCCACTACAGTTGGTTCCAGTTGTGTTTCTCCATTAAAAAAATTGATTACTTCACTAATGTTGCTTACTCCAAAAACATCAATATCATCAACAATAGCCGCTTCTCGAGCATTTTCGTTGGGTAAGATAAAGCCTTTAAAACCTTCTTTTCGTGCCTGAATAGCAATAGGCAACGCGCCTTTTATAGGTTGCAAACTTCCGTCAAGCGAAAGCTCTCCCATTATTACATAATTACTTACTTCTTCATTGGCTATTTGTCCGGATGCTGCCAAAATTCCCATGGCAATGGTTAAATCGTAAGCAGAACCTTCCTTACGAATATCGGCAGGAGCCATGTTAACTACTATTTTTTTTCCGGGCATTCTGTAGCCAACATTTTTTAATGCGGCTTCAATACGTTGCTGACTTTCTTTTACGGCATTATCGGGTAAGCCTACCATGAAAAATTTCATGCCTCTATCAACATTTACTTCTACCGTAATAGTAAGAGCATCAACACCAACAACTGCACTTCCGTAAGTTTTTACCAACATTTTTAAATTATTTTTTCTTCAATATAATGGATTAATGAATGAATGATTTTAATGTGTATTTCTTGAATCCTATCGGCATAACCATTGTGAGGAACTCTTATTTCTACATCACATAAATTAGCTAATTTACCGCCATCTTTTCCTGTAAGTCCGATAACAAAAACACCTTTACTTTTAGCAACTTCTGCTGCTCTTAAAATATTTTTAGAGTTTCCACTAGTACTAATGGCTAATAAAACATCACCTTTTTTAGCAACTCCTGAGATAAAACGTGCAAAAATTTCATCATAACCGTAATCGTTTCCTACACAACTTAAATACCCCGAATCGGAAATAGCGATGGCAGGTAAAGCCATTCTTTCTTCTCTGAACTTACCTGTTAATTCTTCAGCAAAATGGATGGCATCGCACATGGAGCCACCATTTCCACATGAAAAAGCAGTGCCTCCGTTTTTAAAAACTTGCACCAACAAATCGCCTGCTTGAGCAATTTTTTCTAAATTTTTCTCATCATTTATAAAATGGTCTAAAAGTTGTTTTGCCTCTATAAAATTATTTTTGATTAGTTTTATGCTCATTTTGTTCGATTTGTCAAATTTGTTACAAAAATATAACTTTTAAATTTAGATAATAAATAAAGTATTTTTACTTTTATACCGATAAAAAATTTATATTATGAAAAAAATTTTACTCAGTTTATCCTTACTATTTATAACAGGAGCTTTTTATGCTCAAGATACAGAAGAAGACCAAGTAACTTGTTACCAAAAATACGCCACAGTTTTTGAGACGAGAGGCGCTTATGAAGTTGAAGATGGCGTTTATGATGATGTTATCATTAGTTTTAGAAAAGGAAGTATGGCAGAATGCTATTACGGAAAAGTGCTGGTTAAAAACCAACTAATAAATGTAAATGAAATGTATTTAAAGTTTGAAGACAATACTTTCGAGAAAATTAGTAGAAAATTCAGGTATCCCGATCAGGAAATTAATATTACCAATGGCATGAGCAGAACCATGATTACGGTTGATGATGAATTGATAACCATTTTGTTTGTAAAGAAAATTAAACCTAAGAAAAAATCGTATGTGAAGGCTCCGGACCCTGACTTCGATTTTTAAGAAAATATAAAATCCCCAACTTGGGGATTTTTTTATGGGTTTTATTTGCTTATTAAAGTTGTAACTGTTTCTCCTTATCTTTCTCCGCATCTATTTCAAGCATTTGCTTGGAATAATACCTTAAATTTTGAATTAATGATTTAGGTTAAGCTGTTCCAAGCAAATGCTTGAAACAGAGCATTAGTCATGCTCGGAGGAGAAGGGGGGCAATATGACAGATTGTTGGGTGTTGTTTTTGTTACGTAATTTCTTCAACACCAACAAGCTTTTTAGATTTTTCAAGATAGTTAAAGATTACATTTTTAACATCTCCATTTGGGTAAGTAAAATTTACATAAAGGCTTATCATATTTGTGTTTAGAGAATTTTCGTTGTCAATGTAATAGCCGTAATTTATATAATCAGTATTGTTTATACATAAATCACTATTTATTAAAGCATCAACGATTAATTCTTTGTCTTTTGAACTGACAACTGAATTGTCGATCTTCTGTTCAACTAATTTTCTGTCTTTATTACAAATGAATTGCAGAAGTTCTTGATTAGTCTTATAAATGTCTACTATTTTAAATAATTCAGTATAGGGAAAACGAAAGGTATGTTTTATTGAGTCTGACGAAAGAAAGTTTACAATACAAGTGCCGTCATGAAATAAGATCTTTTTTGATTTATTTGTTATGTTAAATACTGTTACTGCTACCGAACTAGAGTATAATTGACAAACTTCAAAATCTTTAAGGTTACTTTCTGAAATATCTATAACTAAATCTTTTCCTTCATCATAAACCTCAATGTCTTTTGAATTTGTAAATTCCAGAAGTTCAGAAATTTCTTCTTTTTCTAAATAATTATTACAGGCAACTAATGTTACGAAACTGAGAAAAATAATAATTACATAGTTGTTTTTTGATTTCACTTAATATGTTTTTTAATTATACCCAACGTTCCGGCTAAAAAGCGTTGCTGACCCATAGGGTAGCTATTATTTTTTAGCCATTGTTGTGTGTAGTATTTTTAATATTTCTAATTCCTTAATTTCATTTTCATCTAACTTCTCATTATGCTCCATAAAATAGGACTCACCATATAATTCAATAAAGGAGATAAAGGATTCATCATAAGTTTGATTAAATGCGTTTTTGCTTGATTCAAAATTCTTGAAATCCTCACTACTCCATGACCAATTATCTCTAGTTGATTTTGTGCTAGAGAAATACATATGTAAGCCACCAATGCAGTAAATCTTTGAAACCTTTTTTGAAAATCCACAAAGTACTACAGCTACTAAATCATGTTGGGAAAGCAGATGTTTTTGTTTTAAAATATTGTCAATATGCTCTTTATCAATGAATTGATTTTTTACAACATCAGAGGTGTATGATTCTTTCGCTTCTTCCTGAATTAGAGAATTATAATGATTGAGATACATCTCAGTTTTTTTATAACATTCGATATGTTCTGTCCCTATATACTGCTCAATGAAATCGTCATTGTACCCTTTTGTCATGGTGTCTTCAGTCCTTGAATACATATCCTCATCCATTAGTAAAATAGGGAAGGGATCAATTGTTAACCTGAAAACGGCAACCGCTCCGATACATTTTTTCATGAAGCTTTCAAACTCTGCTATAAAATTGCTTTGGTCTTTTTTTCTGTTTAGAGGATGATTCTTTGATATGTAGAATGTATTAAACCCTTGCTTATGAACGTACTTATTTAGCTTCTTTTTTACGGTATTTAAATCCTCAAAGTATTCAGACATTTGTTCCTTTATATCCGAGAATACAGTCTGATTAGCATCAAGGAACTTTATCATCTGACCATACATTGGAAAATGACCTTGATCTTTCCATTTTCTTAATTCTTTGCTTCTCGTTTCCTCATCATTGTCAATCAAATATGTCATTGTAGTTGATACTTCAAGAGACTGCCTTAAGGAATAGTATGCACAATCAAAGTATCCCTGTTCAAATAGAGTTATAGCATTTATCAGAAGTTGATTTGATTCTAATATGAAAGTATTCGCTAATTGAGCATCTAATCGTCCTGTCCAACTATGTTCAATATTTAAAAGGTCTAGGTAGTACCTTTCCTTATTCTCAATTTTGAGAGGAATTAGATTATTTGATTCTTTATGTTCAATGAAGTCAAAGCTCATTACTTATTATATACAACAACTGGATAAACGTACCGGTACGTTTATCCGCACTGTATCTTTATCCCAAATGTAGTAATTCAATCGGACTTTTTATAGTTCTCATATTATTAATTGCTGCTTGTAGATGTTTTCTTCCCAAACTTCTTCTTGTTCGTGCTAGTTTATTGTAGCATAACTCACTTCGTTTAATATAAATTGCTAAATCAAGAGTTAAAAACTCGCGATAGCTGAAGGGCTATTAATATTACAATAAAGAGTGTATTATTGTATTAGCTATTTATTACTTTTGCAGTCAATTATAAAATTCAGAAAAATTATTTCATGCAATATTACAATAACATACTAGAGACCATAGGAAACACGCCATTGGTTAAATTAAATAAAATTTGTAAAGATGTTGATGCGTTGGTATTGGCAAAAGTAGAAACTACCAATCCGGGAAACTCTGTAAAAGACAGAATGGCTTTGCAAATGATTGAAGATGCTGAAGCTGATGGCAGACTAAAACCGGGAGGAACTATTATTGAAGGAACATCCGGAAATACTGGTATGGGCTTGGCGTTGGTTGCTATTATAAAAGGATACAAGTTAATTTGTGTGTTAAGCGACAAACAAAGTAAAGAAAAGATGGATATTTTAAGAGCTGTTGGAGCAGAAGTACATGTTTGTCCAACCAATGTGTCTCCAGAGGATCCTCGTTCGTATTATTCTGTTTCTAAACGATTAGCTACCGAAATTCCTAACTCTTGGTATGTAAATCAGTATGATAATCCATCGAATACAAAAGCACATTACTTAACTACCGGACCGGAAATTTGGGAACAAACAGAAGGAAAAATCACTCATTTTGTAGTAGGAGTAGGTACAGGAGGAACAGTTTCAGGAGTTGGTAAATATTTAAAAGAGAAAAATCCTAACATTAAAATTTGGGGAATAGATACTTACGGTTCTGTGTTTAAGAAATACCATGAAACAGGAATTTTCGATGAAAATGAGATTTATCCTTACATCACCGAAGGAATTGGTGAAGATATTTTACCTAAAAATGTTGATTTTAGCGTAATTGATAAATTTGAAAAAGTAACCGATAAAGATGCAGCAGTTTATCAAAGAAAATTAGCGAAAGAAGAAGGAATTTTTGTTGGAAATTCAGCAGGAAGTGCTATTAAAGGGGTGTTACAACTAAAAGATGAATTGAAAAAAGATGACGTGGTAGTAGTTTTATTTCATGATCATGGTAGCCGTTATGTTGGTAAAATGTTTAATGATGATTGGATGAGAGACAGAGGCTTTTTGGAGGAAGAAAAATCTAATGCGTTAGATTTAATTTCAGACCATAAAGGCAAACATTTAGTAACCGTAACTACTGACACACCCGTTTCTCAAGTAATTATTTTAATGAACCAATATGCTATTTCTCAAGTACCTGTTATTGAAGATGGCAAGTTTGTAGGCTCGTTAACTGATAATCAGTTATTTGCCAAATTGCTTGAAAATCCTGAACTAAAGGAACTTCCTGTAAAAAATATTATGGGAGAGCCATTTCCGATGGTGGATGAAAAGACTGATGTAATAAGCGTCTCAAAACATTTTCAGCAGGGAGCAAAAGCCGTTATTGTAAGTTATGATAAGGATAAACACCATATTATTACTCAACAAGACATGATAAAAGCTATTGATTCTTGTAGTAAATAGTTGTTTAGGTGTGTAGAGATATTAAGGCATAAGGTTATAAATATTTCTAACCTCAGACTTTAAATCTTGACTTCTTTTTAATAACTCAACACCGACCCCAACCAACGTTCAGCAATATCGAAGTCTAATTGATTTGCTTTAGCATAAGCCTCTACTTGGTCTTTGTCTATTTTTCCTACACCAAAATATTTACTTTCCGGATGGGAAAAATACATTCCGCTTACTGCTGCAGTTGGGTACATGGCTAAACTTTCGGTTAACTCAATTCCTGTTTTATTGGTAGCATCTAACAATTGAAATAAATCTGTTTTTAAGGTATGATTCGGACAAGCAGGGTAACCCGGTGCCGGACGAATACCCACATATTTTTCTTTAATTAATGCATTGTTATCTAATACTTCATTAGCGGCATAGCCCCAATATTCTTTACGTACTTTTAAGTGCATTAATTCTGCAAAAGCTTCTGCCAATCTATCTGCTAATGCTTTTAACATGATAGCGTGATAGTCATCATGATCGGCTTCAAAACGAGTAATGTGTTTTTCTATACCAATACCTGCAGTTACAGCAAACCCTCCAATATAATCTTTTATTCCGCTTTCTTTTGGAGCAATAAAATCTGCTAAACTCATGTTAGGAACGCCAGTTGCTTTTTTAGATTGTTGTCTTAACTGATATAACTGCCCAATTGGGTTATTTTCTTCATACACTTTAATAATATCATCATTTTCTGTGTTGGCTTCCCAAATACCAATAACCGCTTTTGCTTCCAACCATTTTTCAGCTATAATTTGTTCTAGCATTTGTTGAGCATCGGTAAAAAGTTTTTTTGCTTCATTTCCAACAATTTCATCTTCTAAAATTTGAGGATACTTTCCTGCTAATTCCCATGTTCGGAAAAAAGGAGTCCAGTCGATGTATTCGGAAATTTCTTTTAAATCGTATTCTGAAAAAGTCTTTGTGCCAATAAAATTGGGCTTTTGTGGGGGATGAGCTTCCCAATCAATTTGGTATTTATTTTTTCGGGCTTCGGCCAAACTAATCGTTTCTTTAGTTTGCTGACGTTTACTGTAAGTTTCTCTTAATCGTTCATACTCTTCCTTCACATTTTGAATAAAAGCATTTTTCTTTTCTCCCAATAAATTTTCTACCACAGTTACCGAACGAGAAGCATCCAACACATAAACTGCTTGTCCGCTGGTGTAATGTTGGTCAATTTTTACAGCTGTATGTACTTTAGAAGTAGTAGCTCCACCAATTAATAACGGAATGCTCATGCCTTCTTTTTCCATTTCTTTGGCTACATAAACCATTTCATCTAATGAAGGAGTAATTAATCCTGAAAGCCCAATAATATCTACTTTTTCGTCTTTGGCTATTTGTATAATTTTTTCTAAGGGAGTCATTACACCTAAATCAATTACCTCATAATTATTACACGCCAACACAACACCAACAATATTTTTTCCAATATCGTGTACATCACCTTTTACAGTTGCAAGTAATATTTTTCCTACTGCATTACTATCTGAAATACTTGGGTTCAATAGTTTTTCTTCTTCGATGTAGGGTAATAAATATGCTACCGCTTTTTTCATTACTCTAGCAGACTTTACCACTTGAGGTAAAAACATTTTTCCTGAGCCAAACAGATCTCCTACTACATTCATACCGTTCATTAAATGTTGTTCAATTACATTTATTGGTTTATCCACTATTTGACGAGCTTTTTCCACATCTTGCTCAATAAAATCGGCATTTCCTTTTACCAAAGCATGTGTAATTCTTTCTTGTAATGGTTGACTTCTCCATTCGTCATCTTTTTTCTTTTCTTTGGCTGAACCCACTACAGATTCAGCGAAATCTAATAATCGTTCAGTAGCATCGTCTCTTCTATCGAGCAATACATCTTCTACACGTTCTAATAAATCTTTAGGGATATCATCATAAACACCAAGCATAGATGGGTTTACAATTCCCATATCCATTCCTTCGTTTATGGCATGATATAAAAATGCTGAGTGCATGGCTTCTCTAACGGGATTATTTCCTCTAAATGAAAATGAAACATTGCTAACACCTCCACTAACATGAGCTCCTGGAAGATTTTCTCTAGTCCAACGGGTAGCTCTAAAAAAATCCAACGCATTTTTTCTATGTTCTTCCATCCCTGTTGCTACAGGAAAAATATTTGGATCGAAAATAATATCTTGAGGAGGAAAACCTACTTTGTTCACTAAAATATGATATGATTTTTCGCAAATTTCGATTCTTCTTTCATAAGAATCTGCTTGACCAACTTCATCAAAAGCCATTACAATTACTGCTGCACCATAGTTTAAAATTTTGGTAGCTTGTTCAATAAATTGTTGTTCGCCTTCTTTTAAACTGATTGAGTTTACCACACTTTTCCCTTGAACATTTTGTAATCCGGCTTCAATAATTTCCCATTTGGAAGAATCTATCATAATAGGTACTCTAGAAATATCAGGCTCAGCAGCGATTAATTTTAAGAATTTCACCATTGCTTCTTTTCCGTCTATTAACCCATCATCCATGTTGATGTCGATAATTTGAGCTCCATTTTCTACTTGTTCACGAGCAACAGATAGTGCTTCGTCAAATTTATTTTCATTAATTAAACGCAAAAACATTTTCGATCCTGCCACATTGGTCCGCTCGCCAATATTTACAAAATTGGTTTCAGGTGTTACAATCAAAGGTTCTAATCCGCTCAATGTTAAATGAGGAAGATGTTCCCATTTATGTTTGTATTTTCCTTTATAATCAGGGTGTAAACTCATGGTTTAGTACAATTTTTTAGTTTTTTGGATATTTCTTCACTAGTTCAGCAATAGCTTTTATATGTTCTGGAGTTGTTCCGCAACAACCACCAACAATATCCACTAAGCCTTCATCTAAGAAAACTTTAATTTGAGCAGCCATTTGTTCGGGACTTTCATCATATTCGCCCATTTCGTTAGGTAAACCTGCATTAGGGTGTGCTGAAACATAAAAATTAGATTTATTACGTAACACTTGCAAATAGGGGCGAAGGGCTGCTGCTCCTAAGGCACAGTTTAACCCTATGCTTAACGGTTTGGAGTGTTGAACAGAAATTAAAAAGGCTTCAGTAGTTTGTCCTGAAAGTGTACGTCCACTGGCATCGGTTATGGTACCGGAAATCATTACAGGTAAATTGGTGTTTAGTTCTTGTTGAATTTCGTTGATTGCCAATAATGCTGCTTTAGCATTTAATGTGTCAGTAATGGTTTCAACCAATAATAAGTCAGCGCCCCCTTCAATTAATCCTTTAGCTTGTTCTTTAAAAGCAATTCGTAACTCGTCAAAAGAAATGTTTCTAAAACCGGGATCGTTTACGTCAGGAGACATAGAAGCCAATTTAGTAGTTGGGCCAATAGAACCTGCTACAAAACGAGGTTTTTCAGGTGTTTTTTTTGTGAATTCCTCAGCAACTTCTTTGGCAATTTTGGCACAAGCGTAATTAATATCATAAACTGCACCTTGCAACTGGTAGTCTTCTTGGGCGATAGAAGTGCTTCCGAAAGAGTTGGTTTCTATAATGTCGGCTCCTGCTGCTAAGTATTTACTATGAATAGCTTTAATTACCTCAGGTTTGGTAATAGAAAGGATATCATTATTTCCTTTTAGCGGACAAGAGTGATTTTTAAATCGTTCGCCTCTAAAATCTTCTTCGGTAAGTTTGTATTGCTGAATCATAGTGCCCATTGCACCATCCAATACTAATATTCTTTTTTTGAGTTCGTCTCTAATATTTGCCATATTTAATAAAAACAAAAAACCCTTCTGTTTGGATAAGCAGAAGGGTTTCTTTTATATTTTTCTACTTATCTTTTCCCGATTTATCGGGATAGGATTTAGCACCGATTTTCCAATCTCGCTTATGCAAGACTTATAGTTGGTTGCCAAGGTTTCACAGGGCCTATTCCCTCCACCTTTCTTGATAAACACGGAATCCGTGCAGACAATTTTATTTCTAAAGAACGTAAGTACAAAAATAAGTAAGATTTTAATGCCTTACAATTTTTTGTTAAAAATCAGTTGCTTATTTCGCTTTATCCACTACAATACCTACTTCCATTGCGAAATGTAATGGATCTTTAGGCATATTATGTTCGATAATATAGGTGTAAGTCCCACTTTCTTCAAACTTTTTTGATGGCTCAACTAAGTGTTCACTATCCCAAATATCGTAACCCGCTTCTCCAATATATTCGCCATTTTCATTTCTAATAGTTAATTCATAGTTATTGGTGGTTTCCTTTCCACTTGGTGAAATTTCTTTTATAACAATATTGGCTGTTTTATATTGATAGCCGTTAGCATATCTAAAGGAGATTTTAAAATCGTAATTGATGGAATTATCTTCAATCAATACTTTAAATTCTCGGCTGTCTTTTTTTAGCCATTCTAAGTCTGGTGAAAGTTCTTTATGTTCAACAAAAACTCTACCTTCAGGCTGGCAACTAGTTATAAATAAAAAAACAATTAAGGTAACAGAAAGTAAATATTTCATAGGAATAAAGTTTTAGAAGTGATTAATTTAATTGAGCTAAAAACCAGTTGTTTAACAGGTTTTCTTTATTGTATTTCATTTTTTCTTGGGTAGTTTGATCTATTACAATACCTCCTGCGGCATTAATAATAGCGTTTCCTGCAGCGGTGTCCCATTCCATGGTTGGAGCAAATCTTGGATAACAATCGGCAGCATTTTCGGCTACCATACACAATTTTAGTGAACTACCTTTTGCTAGTAAACTGATACTATTGTGTTCAGTTTCTTTTTCTTCAATAAAGGTTTTGGTTTCATCACTCATGTGTGAGCGACTGGCTACTACTACAAAATCAGTTCTTTCTGTTTTAAGCGGTAATTCGTTAGCAGTAGTTATCAAATCTGCAAGTGTGTTAGCAGCAGTAGTAATGTTATTTATTTTATATGCTTTTTCATCAGAAAAATACAGTTCTCTAGTTACCGGAACATAAATCACACCCATAGTAGAAAGTTGATTTTCAATTAATGCAATGTTTACGGTAAATTCTCCATTTTTATTAATAAACTCTTTGGTACCATCTAAAGGATCTACCATCCAAAATTGATTCCAGGCTTTTCTTTCTTCGTAAGGGATGGATTTACCTTCCTCACTAAGAATAGGTAAATTGGTACTTTCTAATTTGTTTACAATTGCAGCATGTGCTCTTTTGTCTGCTTCGGTAAGTGGTGATTTATCTGCTTTGTTTTCCACTTGAAAGTCGGTAGAATAAACCGTTAAAATTTCTTTTCCTGCATCAATAGCAGCATTTATTGCTGTTAAAAGTAATTCATTTCTATTCATAATCTTTATTAATAACCACTACCTGAAGCTCCAATTATTTCAATAGGATGCCAAGTGGTTTTCATTTCTAAAAAGTCTTCAATTAAATAAGGTGTTTGGTGCGATTTGTTGTACAAATCGTTTTCTTCTCTTATGGTTATCCTTTTAAGGTTGTTTACTGCATTTTTTTGAATGGAGCTTATTTCTTTTTTGTCATTTCCATAATACAACAACCCTTTTATATCCATGTGTGTAGCAAGATGTTCTGATAATTCACTTCTTTTCCCCGTAAGGATATTTACTACACCACTGGGAACATCAGATGTATTTAGTACTTCGGCAAATGTAATGGCACATAGCGGCAAACTTTCTGAAGCTAAAACCACCACGGTATTTCCTCCAACTATAACCGGAATAATTGCAGAAACTAATCCTAGTAACCCTGACTTTTCAGGAGCTAAAATGGCAACTGTACCAACAGCTTCGGGAACGGTAAAGTTAAAGTGTTGTGTGGCAACAGGATTTACCGAACTGAAAACAGGTGTAAATTTATCGCACCATCCGGCATAATAAATAATTCTATCTATAGCAGTTACAACTTCTTTTTCGGCTTCTTTCGCTTTGTATCCTTGTTTCGTTAATTCATCAATAAACTGAGCTTTTCTGCCTTCTAAAATTTCTGCTATGCGGTAAATAACTTGGCTTTTGTTAAAAGCTGTAGCACTTTGCCATTTGGAAGTAGCATTACCAGCTGCAACAACTGCATTTCTAACATCTTTTCTGGAAGATAAACATATGTTTCCGCATTTATTTTCGGGCACGTAATACCTTCCTGATTCTGTTCTTGGGAATTTCCCGTCTATAAATATTTTATAGGTTTTTAGCACTTCTATTCTTGTCATTTTTATAAAAATTCAATTGACTTTAATAGCGGTAAAGGTATTAAAAACATAAGAATTAAAAGATGAAAGCATAAAAAAAGTGCTATGAAGAAAATCAAAGCACTTTTTAGGTTTTTTATAGGAGGGGATCTAATTATTCAGCCACTTCAACAATTAAGGCATCATTGGTTTTGGTAACTTTAGTCAAGCCAAATTTACTGAGTGATTTAATTCCTTTGTCCCATTGCTTATTAGACAATCCTACAGCATCTTTTAAGTCATTCATGTTCATTTTTCCATTTTTAGAAAGTATGTCAAAAATGGCTTTTTCATTTTCGTTCAGTTCCAATGCTTTTCTTGTAGAAACAATTTCCGGTTTCATTTGTGGAAAAAACAACACTTCTTGAATAGATTGGTTATTGGTTAAGAACATGATTAATCTATCCATACCAATACCTAAACCACTTGTAGGTGGCATGCCATATTCTAACGCTCTTATGAAGTCATTGTCTATAAACATGGCTTCATCATCGCCTTTTTCAGAGAGTTTTAGCTGCTCTTCAAAACGTTCACGTTGATCTATTGGGTCGTTTAGCTCCGAGTAAGCATTGGCTACCTCTTTACCGCAAATCATTAGCTCAAAACGTTCGGTTAATTCCGGATTATCTCTGTGTTGTTTACACAATGGCGACATCTCTTTTGGATAATCAATAATAAATGTGGGCTGAATGTAGTTGCCTTCACATTTTTCACCGAACATTTCATCAATTAATTTGCCTTTGCCCATGGAGTCATTAACTTCAATACCCATGTCTAAGCAAGCTTTTCGCAATTCTTCTTCAGATTTGCCATTAATATCAAAGCCGGTATGGTCGATAATCGCCTGACGCATAGTTACCCTTTTATACGGAGCTTTAAAATCAATTTCGTGATTACCAAATTTAGCTTTGGTAGTACCGTTTACTTGTGTAGCACAAAACTCCAATAAGTTTTCGGTAAACTCCATCATCCAATGGTAATCTTTATAGGAAACATAAATTTCCATAGCAGTAAATTCAGGGTTATGGGTTCTGTCCATTCCTTCGTTACGGAAGTTTTTAGAGAACTCATAAACACCATCAAAACCACCAACTATTAGTCTTTTTAAATAAAGCTCGTTGGCAATTCGCATATAAAGCGGAATATCTAGCGCATTGTGATGAGTAATAAATGGTTTGGCAGCAGCACCACCGGGGATAGCTTGTAAAATAGGAGTTTCTACTTCTAAATAACCTTTGTCGTTAAAAAACTGACGCATGGCATTAAAAAGTTTGGTACGTTTTACAAAAATATCTTTCACATGGTCGTTTACTACCAAGTCAACATAACGCTGGCGATAACGCAATTCAGGATCTGAAAAAGCATCATGTACTTTTCCTTCATCATCTGTTTTTACTATAGGTAATGGTTTTAGAGCTTTGCTTAAAACCGAAATTTCTTTAATTTTTACGGATTGTTCACCAACTTGAGTGGTAAATAAAACTCCTTTCACGCCAATAAAATCACCAATATCAAGTAATTTTTTGAATACTTCATTGTAAAGTGTTTTATCTTCATCAGGACAAATTTCATCTCTGTTAATATAAATTTGAATTCTTCCGGAACTGTCTTTTAACTCGGCAAAAGAAGCTTTCCCCATAATTCTTCTACTCATAATTCTTCCCGCAAGAATTACTTCTTTACCTTCTTCAAAATTATTTTTTATGTCTTTTGTTAATGTATCAACAGGAAATTTAGCTGCCGGATATGGCTCTATTCCTAATTCTCTGAGTTTAGTCAGAGAGGCTCTTCTAATTTGTTCTTGTTCCGATAATTGTATGCTCATTTTGTTCTAAAATTTAAGGCTGCAAAAGTAATAAAACTTTGGTGGAATAAATGTGGAGGTTTTAAATTTCGGTTTTTATTCCAATTAGCAAAGTAAAACAGTACCGTTTTTTGTAACATCAATTATAATTGTATTTTTACGGCAGATTTTCCTTTTTTATCCATGTTGAGTAAACAATTAGGTGTTATATGGCTTTTGCTTTTATTGTGTTCAAGTACGCTTGCTCAATTTACTTTTAAAGGTAAAGTGTTGGATGATAAGTCAAAGCAACCACTAGCTTTTGTTAATATTCTTACGGATAGAAATTATGGAGCAACTACCGATATTGACGGTAATTTTGTTTTTAATACCAAGTCACCCATTCAATCAATTAAATTGAGTTATGTTGGTTATGAATCTAAAGAAATACAGCTTAGTGGAAAAGATTTTTTAATTATTTACATGTCGGCAACTACTTTTCAGTTGGAAGAGGTAAAAATCCTTCCGGGAGAAAATCCTGCCCATAGAATTATTAAAAAAGTGGTGGATAATCGTACGCAGCTTAATCCGGAAAAAAGCATGGATTTTACTTACGATTCGTATAGTAAATTATATGTGACTGCTGAAATGGATAGTGCTTTGGTTAACGACCCCGAAAAATTAGCTAAAGCTGATTCTATGGTGATTAGAACAGATAGTATTTTAAAAACACAGCATATTTTCATGATGGAATCCATCACTCAACGTAAATATAAAGTACCTAGTAAAAATTATGAAAAAGTTATTGCTTCAAGGGTTTCGGGGTTGCAAAATCCCACTTTTGCGCTATTAGGAACACAGTTGCAATCGTTCTCTTTTTACAACACCAATATTTATGTGATGGATAAAGCGTATTTGAATCCTATCTCTACCAATAGTCACAACAAATATTTGTTTATAATTGAAGATACCATTATTAGTGGAGTAGATTCCGTGTACATTATATCTTTTACACCACTTAAGGGTAAAAATTTTGATGCCTTACAAGGGTTACTTTATATTAATACAGATGGATATGCCTTGCAAAATGTGATTGCAGAACCTTATGAGCAAGAAGCTTCGTTAACCATTAAAATTCGTCAACAGTATGAAAAAATAGAAGGTAAGTGGTTCCCTAAACAGTTGAGCTCTAAATTTATTATGAACAATGCAACTATTAATTCATTTAAAATGGTTGGGATTAGTAATACATATATAAAAGACGTGGTAGTTAATCCTGAATTAAAAAACAAAGAATTTAGCCATATAGATACTGAAATTGATTTAAAAGCCAATAAGAGAGATGAGGATTTTTGGAATGAATACCGTGGTGATACCTTAACCGCTCAAGAGGAAAAAACCTATCAGGTAATTGATAGCATTGGTAAAGCAGAAAATTTTGATAAAAAATTAGGTGGATTGGAAGCCATTTTAACCGGAAAATTAAAGTGGGGAGTGGTAGATTTAGATTTGAACCGTTTTGTAAACTATAACAATTACGAAGGGTTTAGACTAGGTGCCGGATTTCATACCAATCAGCATTTCTCTAAATGGTTTTCTATTGGTGGTTATGGAGCTTACGGATTTAAAGATAAAGAAGAAAAATATGGTGGAGATGCCACTTTCTTGCTTGAAAAAAACAACAATATAGCGATCAATTTTTCTTACGATAAAGATGTTGCTGAGCCGGGGGTAGTTGGTTTTAGAGATTATAAAGTGCCTTTTATTTCTTCGGGAGGAACTCGAGTGCTGTATTTAGACAGAATGAATAATTACGAAAAAATGCAAGCTCGATTAAGCTTCCGAACGTTGAGGTATTTAAAAACTTACGCTTTTGTAAATCAACAAAAAGTAGAAGTTACTGATAATTATTATTTTGTAAAACAAATAGATAATTCCACTTTTATCAGGGATAGAAACTACTTGTTTAATGAAGTAGGCGTGGAGCTGAGATATGCTTACAAAGAAAAGATATTAAAAACACTTTCTAACAGTTACCGTACAGCGACCAAATATCCGATTTTGTATGCCAAAATTGAAAGAGGCATTAATCAATATGAAGGAGAATATGCCTATACACGTTATACGTTTAGAACGGAGAAAAAATTTAATACCAGAAATTTTGGTCAGCCTTATTTTAGAGTTGAAGTGGGTTATACAGATGGTAAAGTACCACAACACTTACTCAACCATCCTATTGGGGTTAATAGAACCGATGATTTTTTATTGCTTTCTACCGAAAATGCTTTTGAAACCATGTTGCCTTACGAGTTTTTGTCAAATCAATATGTACATTTTCATTTCCGACATAGTTTTAAGGGCTTATTGCTGAAAATTAAAAAATTCCAACCGGAGTTTGTCATTACTACCAGTGCGGGAGTTGGTAGCTTAGACCATGCCGAATTACACCAAGGAGTGGTTTTTAATACTATGGAAAAAGGTTTTTACGAATCAGGATTAATCATCAACAATATTTTCAAATTAAACAGTACTACTTTTGGAGTAGGAGGTTTCTACCGCTACGGACCTTATGCTTTTGATAAAACTTCCGACAATTTTGCTGTAAAAATGAGCTTTGGTGTGATTTTTTAATATAATTTCTTGTTATAAATTCTAAACAAGTTTTAAAAAAATAATCCTCAAAAATTCCTCACAGCTTTTTAAAAAGCCTTACTTTTATTGTCAGTTTTAAAATGGTGCTTATGTTAGAAAAAATTCGACTAGAAAAAATTCTTTTTTTAGATATAGAAACAGTAGCTCAGCAACCCAATTTTAATTCGGTGGATGAGCGACTACAAAAATTTTGGGAACAAAAAGCCAAGTATATAGCTGCAGATGAAACACCTGAAGAAGCTTATTCTAGAGCCGGTATTTATGCCGAATTCGGAAAAATTGTTTGTATTTCTGTTGGGTTTATTACTTACGAAGGCAGCGAAAAAAATCTCAGACTAAAATCTTTTTATGGTGATGATGAAAAAATGTTGTTAGAAGAATTTTTTGACCTGCTCAACAATTATTTCAACCAAGCCGACCATTTGCTTTGTGCTCATAATGGTAAAGAATTCGATTTTCCATACATTGCCCGAAGAGCTTTGGTAAACGGGTTAAATATCCCATCTATTTTAGATTTGGCAGGCAAAAAACCTTGGGAAGTTGCTCATTTAGATACCTTGCAACTATGGAAATTTGGCGATTACAAAAATTATACTTCGCTCGGGTTGCTAACGGCAATATTCAATATTCCAACACCAAAAGACGATATTGATGGGAGTATGGTAAATCAAGTGTATTGGGAAGAAAAAGATGTAGAACGCATAAAAATTTATTGTGAAAAAGACGTAGTGGCACTTACACAATTGTTTTTACGTTACAGAAACGAAGATTTGGTGAAAGAAGAGAATATCGTTTTTAACTAAAAAGCCGGAAGAATTACCAATAACGATTAACAAACAACTTTTTTGCGTCTTCGCGTCTTTGCGAGAAATTAATGGATAACTTAAATAATATGAAAAAAACAGCAATAATTATTATGGTTTTAGCGGTTATTTCTGCCTGTACTACTAAGCGTAGCGATTTCTTTAAAGCCATAAATAAAACTGAAAAAGAACACATTAGAGGTGTTGAAATTGGAGCTGATTTAAAAACTGTAAAAGCTGTTGAAGATAATGCTTTTTTGATAGATGATCAGCCGCAGTATTTGCATTACGACTACGATATCAGCATGGGAAACAGCTATACTGTTACTTACGATTTTTATGAAAAAGAACTTTACGAAATTGAAATTGCGGCCTATTTTGATTTGGCAGAAGATGCTAAAAAAGTAGCTCAGGAATTTACCGAATATTACAACGATAATTACGGGAAAAATAAGTTAGAACAAGATGGATTCACCACTTGGAGAACAACATCATCTATCACCAAAAAACCTGTTGAGGTAGCATTAAAAGAGGATAGTGAAAAACATGGTTACGGTTATTTCGTTATTAAGATTTATGATTTAAGTGAGTGAGTTTGTGGATGAAGTAATATGGAAAAGTTTTAAAGTTGTCCATTGGGAATATTTAACAACAAACTGTTACAGATAGTGTTATCCTAATTTTTGTCGTTTAAAATCAGGAGGTCGTCTAAAAATGAGTGTATATTTTTTATAAATCTTGTGCAACTTGCATTAAAAATGTATTTTTATTGCCTTTAATAAAAATGAATATTATTCTACAATAAGATTTAAAGGGAATATGGAAAATAGAACGCTTTTAGAAATCAAAAATTTAGTTACAGAATTTCGTTCGGACGGAGAAGTTACCAAAGCAGTTAATAACGTTTCATTTACGTTAAACAAAGGAGAAACCATAGGAATAGTTGGTGAATCAGGTTCAGGAAAATCGGTTACATCACTATCAGCCATGCGTTTAATTCCTAATCCTCCGGGAGAAATTACTGGTGGAGAAATTTTATTTCATGGTAAAGATGGCATAATTGATTTAGTAAAAGCTACTGAAAAACAAATGCGAAGTTTAAGAGGGAATGAAATTGCCATGATTTTCCAAGAGCCTATGACTTCTTTAAATCCTGTTTATACTTGTGGAGATCAAGTGGCAGAAGCCATTATGTTGCATCAAAAAGTAAATAAAAAAGAAGCTAAAAAGATAACTATAGAGTTATTTAAAAAAGTAGAACTACCTCGTCCTGATGTGATGTTTGATACATATCCTCACCAAATTTCAGGTGGTCAGAAACAAAGGGTAATGATAGCCATGGCAATGTCTTGCAATCCTTCTATATTGATTGCTGATGAACCTACAACAGCATTAGATGTTACCGTACAAAAAACCATTTTGGAATTGATGATGCAGTTACAACAAGAACAAGATATGGGGATTATGTTTATTACTCATGATTTAGGTGTTATTGCTGAATTGGCCGATAAAGTAGTGGTAATGTACAAAGGTAAAATTGTGGAGCAAGGAACAGTAATGGATATTTTTACTAATCCGCAACATCCTTATACTAAAGGTTTGTTAGCTTGTCGTCCACCATTAAATAGAAGGTTACACTGGTTACCTACCGTTGCAGATTTTATGAGTGTGGATGAAAACGGTGAAATGAAAGAAAAAAATAAATCAGTAGAGGAAGTTACAGAAAACTTGGTAATTAGTCCGGAAGAGACAGCTAAAAAGCACGAGAAAATATATGCTCAAGAGCCCATTTTAGAAATTAAAAACCTGAAAACTTATTTTCCGATAAGCAAAGGAGTTTTTGGTAGAGCAAAAGAATATGTAAAAGCAGTTAATGATGTTTCTTTTAAGGTTTATCCCGGAGAAACATTAGGATTGGTTGGAGAGTCGGGTTGTGGAAAAACAACTTTAGGAAGAACCATTTTAAAATTGGTGGAACCAACAGCCGGAAATATTATTTTTGAAGGGAAAGATATTACAAATCTTGGCGTAAAAGAAATGCGTGAGTACAGAAAAGAAATGCAAATTATTTTCCAAGACCCTTACTCATCTTTAAATCCCAGAATTACTATTGGCGAAGCGATTATGGAGCCTATGCGTGTACATAATGTGTTTAATAGTGATGCGGAGAGAAAAGAAAGAGTAATGGAATTATTGAAACGTGTTGATTTACCGGAGCATCATTTTTACAGATATCCGCATGAGTTTTCGGGAGGACAAAGACAACGTATTTGTATTGCCCGTTCATTAGCATTAAATCCTAAATTCATTATTTGTGATGAGTCTGTTTCTGCATTAGATGTATCTGTTCAGGCACAGGTACTGAACTTGCTGAATGAACTAAAAGAAGAATTTAAGTTTACATATATCTTTATTTCACATGATTTATCGGTTGTTAAATTTATGAGTGATAAAATGATAGTGATGCAAGAAGGAGTTGTTAAAGAAATGGGTTATGCAGATGAGATTTATAATAATCCAAAAACTGATTATACCAAATCATTGATTAATGCTATTCCCAAAGGAGAGATAGACGACATTCAAAAATCTTTAAATAAAAAAATAGCAAGACGCTCAACTACAGTTTAATATAAGTGACACGCTATGGCAAAAACAAAAGTAAAAACAGCCTTTTTCTGCCAAAGTTGTGGAGCTCAATATCCTAAATGGGTAGGTAAATGTTCTTCGTGTAACGAGTGGAACACCATAGTTGAAGAAGTTATTAGTAAGCCTCATCCCAACGAGGTGAAAGGTTCTTTTAATATAAAAAAGAATAACAAACCACTTCCTGTAGATACTATTGAGTTAGCAGAAATTCCTAGAATTAAACTTCCGGGAACAGAGTTGAACAGAGTGTTAGGTGGTGGTTTAGTACCGGGTTCATTAATTCTTTTTGGAGGAGATCCGGGTATTGGAAAGTCGACACTAATGTTGCAAATGTCTTTAAGATTAAAAGGACATAAAATTCTATATGTTTCCGGTGAAGAAAGTGGTCAGCAACTTAAAATGCGTGCCGATAGAATAGGAAATAAAAATCCCGATTGTTATGTGTTGACAGAAACTTCCACCCAAAATATTTTTCATCATATAAATGAAATTGTTCCTGATATTTTGGTGATAGATTCCATTCAAACCTTACATACTGCTACTATTGATTCATCTCCGGGAAGTATTTCTCAAGTAAGAGAATGTACTGCTGAATTGATGCGATATGCTAAAGAAAGCAATACGCCTGTTTTTTTGGTGGGACATATCACCAAAGATGGTACAATTGCCGGACCAAAAATTTTGGAACACATGGTAGATGTTGTATTGCAATTTGAAGGAGATAGAAATCATATTTACAGACTGTTGCGTTCGGTAAAAAATAGGTTTGGTTCCACCAATGAATTAGGGATTTATGAAATGCATGGAGCAGGATTAAGAGAAGTTGATAACCCTTCAGAAATACTATTAAGCAACAGTGATGAAAATTTTAGTGGAGCGGCTGTTGCTGCAACTATGGAAGGGAACAGGCCTTTGTTAGTAGAAATTCAAGCTTTAGTAAGCTCTGCTGCTTACGGAACACCACAACGCTCGTCAACAGGTTTTGATACTAAGCGATTAAACATGTTGTTGGCAGTGTTGGAAAAACGTTGCGGTTTTAAATTAGGAGCAAAAGATGTATTTATTAATGTTGCGGGAGGATTAAAAATAGACGATCCGGCAGTAGATTTAGCGGTGGTAAGTGCAGTACTTTCTTCAGGAGAAAACATTTCCATACCATCATTATATTGCTTTGCTGCTGAGGTAGGATTGTCGGGAGAAATTAGACCAATAAGTAGGGTAGAGCAACGCATTACAGAAGCTGAAAAATTAGGTTTTGAGAAAATTTTTGTTTCTAAATATAACCAAAAAGGGTTGGATGTTAGTCAGCACAAAATAGAAATCGTATTTGTAAATAAAATTGAATCTATTTTTTCAAAATTGTTTAGTTAACAAACTAAAAAATAGAAAAATGCGTTGTTTCTTTACAATTAACTAAAACTTATTCTATGACAAGAATTCTTTTAATCGTTTCTTTTTTATTCCCGATGATGCTTTTCGCACAAGAAGATATGCGTCCTTCAGGTGCTAAAAAAGCTTCAGGGATGTTTGAGTTGGGCGTTAGAAATACCATAAGTGGCTTTGGTAGTACTAATAATATGGGAGCTGGTTTTGGAGGTCAGTTTAGAATACGAATTAGCAATAGAATAAATACAGAATGGTTTGCTGATTTTATTACAGAAGATATTGATGGCTTAGCATATAGAAATGATAGACATATTGGTTGGTCGGTAATGTTTTACCCTTTAAACACTCAAGGAAAACTTGTTCCTTATATTTTAGCTGGACATTGTTTTGATTATACTAAAGTGAGTCCTGTTAAAACAACAGAAAATATAACAGTAGATGATGCTCAGTCTCGATTGAGTTCTGCAACTCAGTTGGGGATAGGGACACATTTAAATATTACAAATAATTTTGATATCTCATTTGGAGCTCAATACATGATTCATTTAGGTAATGATATTCATACGGATATTCATGAACATGATGGGGTAAAAGAACTGCATATAGAAAAAGAAAGTCATAATAATCCTACTTTAGAGGGGCATTTGTTATTTACAATTAGTGTTAATTTTAAATTAGGAAACCTATGGTAAAACAGTTAGTTTTTATTTTATTTTTTATACCTCTTATTGTTTTTTCTCAAGAAAACAATAATGTTGTAGATAAAGGATTGGTAAGGTTTCAAGGAACAATAAGTGTGGGGAAATTGTTGGATATGGATGAAACTAATATTTTTCTTACAGGGAATTTAGAATATTATGTTAGCTCGCAAATTTCTGTAAGAGGAGATATTTTTCATTTTTTAAAAAATGATGAAAATATATTAAATAAAAACCATCAGCTATTTTCTGGAGCATCTTATCACATTAAAACAGGTAATAATTTTAACCCTTACTTTGGCTTTCAACCTGGATTAGCTTTGTCACAATCTTTTAATGCCTCTAAAAAATCATTAGACAACTTACCTCAAACTACTTCAGAGACAAGTATTAGCCCTTTAATTTCTGGTGTTTTTGGCTTTAATTATTATGCTTCTAAGTGGTTTCATTTGTTTATAGATGGCAGGTTGGTTCATGGTAGACATTTGTCTGATTATAAGGCAGTATCACTTAATGAAGTAAGAACTTCTTTCGGATTAGGATTTAATTTTAACGCACTCAAAAAGAAATAACCATTCACATTGTTATCTTTGAACCTTAAAAAAACTTAATGATTAGTCGAAAGATTCAAATATTAATTCCATTTCTTCTGTTTTTTATACTCTTTACGGCTTATGTTTCCAATAATTTCTTTTTTTGGGATACCATTAATTTAGTTGCTGCTCCGGCAACTTTTTTTTATGAAAATAATTTTCGTTCTTTTATTCTTCCTAATCAGATTGATACGGGTCATGTGCCATTATTGGCAATTTACATAGCTAAAGTATGGCAGTTTTTTGGTAAATCGTTGGCAATAGCTCATTTTGCCATACTCCCGTTTATATTGGGAATAGTTTATCAGGTTTATTTATTAGCAAAACGGTTTATTGGTACTTCTTATGTGTTGGTTCTAACAATGTTATTAATATTGGTAGACCCTACTTTTTTAAGTCAGGCAGCAATGGTTTCTCCAGATATTGTATTGCTTTTTTGTTTTTTATTGGCCCTCAATGCTGTTTTTGAAAATAGAAAAACACTTTTAATGTTGGCCCTAATAGGGTTGTTTTTAATTAGTATGAGAGGGATAGTGGCAGCATTTGCCATTTTTTTAATCGACTTTATTTTTTCATTAAGAAGACAACATTTTAGAGGTTTCCCATTACATCTTTTATTAATGAAGTCATTGTTTTATACTTTTCCATTTCTACTTTTTATAGTGTATCATTTTTATCATTATAAAGCAACAGGGTGGTTTTGGTCGCATCCCAATTCTGCTTGGGAAGAAGGTAGAGTTGCTAATGACTTTAACGGAGCGTTGTATAACATAGGAATATTTGCTTGGCGAATACTAGATTTTGGAAGAGTGTTGGTAGCTGTCTCTTATACACATCTGACGCTGCCGACGAATAGAGAGG
>OJFR01000100.1_pt1 | contig 30948 bp, 26 predicted proteins | sample 1594121 | NCBI WGS metagenome assembly OJFR01 (sample SAMN05416812, study PRJEB24817) | seawater metagenome | isolation source: Sea water | place: Canada:Atlantic | collected 2013-07 | reverse complement strand
CGAGATCAGCCTCGGTCTCGTGGGCTCGGAGATGTGTATAAGAGACAGACAAAAAACTGCTGACCAACAATTAATTTTTCCTCATCTTTTTCATCATCAAAATGCCCATGAACCCTAACGGTATTATCTTCATTAATTAAATCATTAATTAAATAAACATGCCCTTTAATAGTATCTTGGTTATGTAATAAAAAGAAGGATTGATTAATTTTTACACCTTGAATATCAGCAGCTGCTATTTTCATTTCAATATGTAAATGTGATTTATCTAATATGGTAAACAAATGTGTATCAGCAGAAATTTTCGCACCGTTTTTAGTATTTATTTTCACTACCGTTCCGTGGGCAATACTTCTTATTTGTAATTTAACATTGCTATTATTAATTAATTGATTTTCTGAAAATCCAATAGCTGTTAATTGATCCTTCCAACCTTGATAAGTTGATTTTGCCAATAAATAATCTTTTTCTATTTGCTGAAATTCTTTATCAGAAATGGCTTTGTTTTCATACAATTGCTTGTTTCTATCAAAATGCTGTTGTTGCCAATCATAATTTGCTTTTGCTGATAACAATTCTTTTTGCCACTGAGCAAACTCCGGTGATTCAATTTCTGCTAACACTTGTCCTTTTTCTACGTGCTCACCTTCCAACAAATTTAATTTTGCAATAAACCCTTCAGCTTTAGTATAAACCTCATAAATAGCCGATGGCGGAACATCTATCGTTCCGAAACATTCAATATTTTTATTGGTAGGTACTACCATTTTTTCGGTGGTTTCCACAACTGTTTCTTCCGGTGCTGTTGTAGTTTCTTTTGTTTTGTTATCACCACATGCAACTATTAGCATGGCAACGGTGATGTATATTAAATTTTTCATAAACTTTTCTTATTTAGTTGTTGTTAAAAATTGATGTTTTATAACTGCCTGATTAAAGCTGTTAATCATTTCCATTTCGCTTAAAGCTCCTTCAATAATAATATTGGTAAGCTGAACAAATTCGTAGTGATTAATTTCTCCAACAGTCAATTGTTGTTGCAACTGCTGCAAGCCTAAAAGTGTATCATCAAAATATTGCTGATTGTCGCCCACATTTTGCTGCATAAACTCAATGTTTTTAGTAAGTGTTTGCAACTCACTTTCCAACAGTTTTTTTAGGTTGTCATTTTCTGTTTTAGCAGCTTTTATTTGTAAACGATTTTTTGCTAACTCATTGCGTTTTCCTCCAAAAACCAAAGGAATAGCCAACCCCGCTTTAAACCCTTGAAATCCTTGAACATGATTTAAACTCTGGCGAAAATACCCTGCCTGAAAAGTAGGTTGAAAGTCTGACTTTATCACTTTTTGTTGTTGCTCTAATCGAGCAATTTTAAGCTGATTTTCAGCATACAAACTTGTACTTAGTGTTGGTGCTGCCTGAAAAGTAATTTTCTCATAAAGTGTATCTTTAATCGTTCCATCTAAACCAGAGAAAAATAATAATTCTTGCTCTTGTTGGTTTTTACCTGAATAATATTGCTGCATTTTTTGCTTTACAGCATTATTCAACTGCTGAACCATTAAAAAATCAGTATGACTAATTTCTCCTGCTTCTAACTTTAATTTTAAACTTTTCTCAGCTCGAAGTATGGCCGTTTTTACCTCGCTGAGTAATTCATAAGCCTTATTGTAATACAACCAATTATAATATGCAGCGGTAATGTTATACCGAATTTCTTGTTGGATAGTTTGTGCTTTTTGTTCAGTAAAATCAATGCCCAATTTGGCAGCATTCTTCCTTCTTTTTATCGTCCATGGAGTTCCAAAATCTTGCATCACCTCCCAATAAGTATCCATCAACTCAGCATTAATTTGTCCATATTGCATACCAATTTGTAGCGGTTGAATTTGATAAGCATTTTTACTTTCGCTTTCCCAGACTTGTTTTTCTAACTCGTTTAGTTTTATGTTAACATGATTTTTTTGAGCCGCTGTTACCAGTTGCTCCAAATCCAATTGTTTTTCTTGAGCATTTACTGAAACTGTTGTCCCTAACGATCCGATTATCAGCACCATTGAAATTGGCATCTTGATTTTTTTACGCTTATCAAAAAGAAGGTATAAAGCAGGCAGCACCAATAAAGTTAATAATGTAGAGGTAATTAATCCGCCAATAACTACCGTTGCCAATGGACGTTGAACCTCGGCTCCACTAGAAGTTGCCAATGCCATAGGAATAAATCCTAACGAAGCTACTAAGGCAGTCATTAATACCGGACGTAACCTGGAATTTGCTGCTTCAATAATTAAATCTTTTAAGTCCATATTGGTTTGTTTTAATTTTACAATTTCATTTACTAATACAATTCCATTAAGCACTGCCACTCCAAATAAAGCAATGAAGCCAATCCCGGCAGAAATGCTAAAAGGCATACCTCTTAACCAAAGTGCTAAAATTCCGCCAATGGAAGCCAAAGGAACTGCCATAAAAATAATGATGGATTCTTTAAATGTTCCAAAAGCTAAATACAACAAAAACAGGATAAGCATTAATGCTACCGGAACAACAATCATTAATCGATTTAGAGCATTTTCTAAATTTTCGAACTGACCACCATATTTGATAGTATATCCGGCAGGTAACTTTAAATTATTGTAAATAGTGCCTTGAAGTTCTTCTACCAAAGAAGCAATATCTCTATCTCTAACATTTACGCCAATAGTAATTCTACGTTTGGCATCTTCACGCGAAATTTGCATGGGAGCTATTTTTTCTTCCACTTTTGCCAACTGGTTTAGCGAAACCATTTCTCCCTGAGGATTTTTCACAAAAAGTTTGTTGAGGGATAATTGTTGGATGTTTTTGTTATCCAGACGAACCACCAAGTCAAAATGACGTTCATTTTCGTAAATCACTCCTGTTGTTACACCAGCATAAGCCGCTTTTATGATTTGGTTTACTTCTTCTACATTTACCTCATGAATGGCTAATTTTTTTCTGTCAATTACGACACTTAACTGACGTAAGCCTTCGGTTTGTTCTACTTTAACATCTCCTACACCGTTTATATCTTTTATAGTTAAAGCGATTTTATCTGCTAAAGATTTTAAGGTTGCAGGATCTTCGCCAAAAATCTGAATGGCAATATCTGTTTTAGCTCCTGTCATCAATTCATTAAATCGTAATTGTATGGGTTGTGTAAACTCAAAAGAAGCATCTGTCATCACACTCAGTTTTTCTTTCATCAATTCAATTAAATCTTCTCGATTATCGGCATTTTCCCATTCATCTTTTTCTTTTAACAAAATCATAATGTCAGCATCCTCAATAGCCATTGGGTCTGTAGGCACTTCGGCTGTTCCAATCTTGGAAACCACATGGTTAATTTCAGAAAAATTATCTTTCAGAATCTTTTCCGCACGAGTTGATGTAGCAATACTTTTCTCTAAAGAACTCCCTGGTTCTATTGCCATTTGCATTGCCAAATCACCTTCTTCTAAAGTGGGAATAAATTCAGAACCCATAGTACCAAATAACAAAACTGCTCCTATTAACCCTGCTAAAGCAAAAGCTATTACTTTTTTTGGCTGTTCTAATACTTTGCTCAACAAAGGTTTGTAACGTTTTTGAAGTGCAATTACCAATTTATCAGAAAAAGTATCTGTATCGCTTATTTTTTTCTTTAAAAACAAAGCTGAAGCCACTGGAACATAGGTTAGGGAAAGCAGTAATGAACCTAAAATAGCGAAACTTACAGTTTGAGCCATGGGTAAAAAGGTTTTTCCTTCAACACCTTCTAATGAAAAGATGGGGACAAAAACTACCAAAATAATTAATACTCCAAAAGCGGCTGAACGGTATATTTGACCTGTAGCAGACTGAATTTCGGTATTCATTTGTGCTGTTGTTAAAGTTTTTCCTCTATGTTTATGATGCAACACATGCAATACACCTTCTACAATAATTACTGCTCCGTCCACCACAATTCCAAAATCTATTGCACCAAGCGACATTAAATTAGCAGAGACATTAAAATACCGCATCAAGATAAAAGCAAACAACATGGAAAGCGGGATAACCGAAGAAACAATTAATCCGGCTCGGAAATTCCCTAAAAACAACACCAATACAAAAATCACTATCAGTCCACCTTCAATAAGATTTTTGGTAACCGTGTTAATGGTTTTTCCTACCAATACCGACCTATCTATATAAGGATAAACTTCCAAACCTTCAGGTAATGCTTTTTGCACCAATTCCATTCGATTTTGCACATTTTCAACTGCTTCAGAAGAGTTTGCTCCTTTCAACATTAGTGTAATTCCGCCTACCACTTCTCCTTTACCATCCATAGTCATAGCTCCATAACGTTTCGGACTTCCATAACCTACTTTAGCAACATCTTTAATTCTAACGGGGGAACCTTCATTTTTAATAATGATGTTTTCAATATCTTCAAAATTAGAAGCCCTACCTTCTGTTCTCAGATAAAACGCATTTTCTCCCGATTCAATGTAGCTTCCTCCACTGTTACTGTTGTTTTTAGTTAACGCTATTTCTACTTCGTTAATGGTAACATTATAGGCTAATAATTTTTCAGGTAAAACGCTCACTTCATATTGTTTTACCAAACCACCAAAGCTGCTTACTTCGATAATTCCAGGCATTCCGGCTAATTGTCTTTTTACTATCCAATCTTGTATGGTACGGATTTCCATAATGTCAAATTGGTTTTCGTAACCTGGCTTAACCTGTAAGATATACTGGTAAATTTCTCCTAAACCGGTAGTAATAGGCATCATTTCAGGTGAACCGAAAGCTTCAGGAATTTCATCTTTAACAATAGTAAGTTGCTCATTAACAAATTGGCGAGCTAGCATAATATCTACCTCCTCCTCAAAAACAATAGTAATAACCGACAACCCATAGCGAGAAATACTCCTTACTTCAACAACGTTAGGAATATTGGCTACAGCCATTTCTATAGGTAGCGTAATAAATTGCTCAACCTCTTCAGCTGCGAGTGTTGGTGATGAAGTAACCACTTGTACTTGGTTATTGGTAATATCAGGAACTGCATCTACCGCCAAATGCTTCATGGAATATATTCCTCCAAGAATTAATGCTAAAACTAGCAGTAGTACAATAAGCTTATTTTTTAGCGAATAAGCAATAATTTTTTCAAACATGATGATTTTTTTCGTTTAAACTTAATGAGTTGACATGCCTTTAAAGGCAAAAAAACATTAAGCAAACGGAGGAGGACGAATACCCCAAGAGGAATGTATTCCTGAAAAAACAGGATATTTTTCAAGAATAAAAAAAGTAGTGGTAACGGTTGGTTGATTAATTTCCAACAAATCTAAACCAAAAGGAATAAGTGGTATAAAATCTTGTGAAGCTGTAAAATTTGCGTCATCTTGCTGACGAAGCACAATTTCTTCCATTTCACCTTCATCGGTAAACTCATGGAAAATAAGGGCTAATACATCAACAAAATCAGTAGCTTCATTTTCGTGTACGAGTTGATGTTCCTGCTCAGATAATTCACTTTGATGAACATGTGGCACAAGCTGATGTAGCAGTACAATAAATGCTGCCAAGTAAATAAAAGTATATTTTATTGTTTTGAACATCAGTACAAAGTTAATCATTTTTGAAGTAATACAATTATTTTTTTGTCCAACAATATTTTAACAAAAGTTAAGTTTTTTGTTTGGTATTTCACACAATAATTTCCAAAACATGAAAAACTTCCTAACATCAATTGGGTTTATCTTCTGTTTGCTACAAATTGGTAACGCCCAAAAAAACACCATCAACGATTTAGACAATATTTTAAATCAAGTGGAAATTGATACCATTGCCAAAATAAAACGATTGGCAGCTTTTGAATTTCACCACTTGTTGAATAACTACAGGAAGCAACAACGAAAACAAGCACTAGATTTTGATGAAATTATGTGGATAGCCGCCAGAAATCATAATTTATACATGAAGGCTGCCGGAGATTTAACGCATAGAGAAAACATGAATCAAACAAACTTATCTCAATTTACTACAGGAAATTACCCTAGCGAAAGAGTTGATTTTGCTGCAGCAGATAAAGAGGTGTATATCAGTTCAGGCGGAGAAAATTGTTTGTACAATTACAGTTTTTATGGCAACAACTATGTAGAAATTGCCAAAAATATGGCGTTAGCAGCTTTTAATCAGTGGAAAGGCTCTCCTGGTCATCATGAAAACATGTTGACAGAGAATTATAAAAAACACGGTATTGCTTTTACTTATGACGGAGGAACCGTTTGGGCAACCAATGTTTTTTCCAGAGGCATTTTTTACAAAGGGAATGAAATAGTAGCCGATACAAAAGTTCCTGTTCCAACATCTACAAACAAAACAGCGGAAAAACCTAAACGGATTCATATTTATAAAGTAAAAAATGAATTGCAACACACGCTTGAACAAGAAATTTTAGCAGCTACTTCTTCCAAATTTTCTAAAAAACTAACCGAACAAGCCAACATAGCAGCACGAAAATTAGCTTACAACAAAAAATTGAAAGCTGAAACCGATGAACCTGTTTTGCTGAACGAACTACAAACACATAGCGTGACCAAGTGGTGGGGATTAATAAAACAGCAAGTATCGGTGTACAGCTTGGTTATAGAAACTTCTCCCGAAGCTTTTGATCTAGAGAAAATGCAACAAAAAATCCAAGATTATTTGTTAGAAAACCAATTGTTTACCCAAAAGAAAAGACACGGCACAGACATTATGGTGAGCAAACGCAAAAACATATTACGCATTACGCTCGTAAGTATGGCGGTGTAATTTTTTAAATTATTCATCCCTAAAACTAAACCCCAATTAAAACAACTTCACTAACACCAAAATAACTCGTTCTTTTTTATTCCATTTTATACGCTTTTCTTACATCATTAATATTAATTTTGCAGCTTAAATTTTTAGCCAAATGGAAAGAAAAGTTAGAGTAAGATTTGCCCCAAGTCCAACAGGACCTTTACACATTGGAGGTGTTAGAACAGCATTGTATAATTATTTGTTTGCCAAAAAACACGGTGGCGATTTTTTGTTACGTATTGAAGATACCGACCAAACCCGTTATGTAAAAGGTGCAGAAGATTATATTATTGAAGCGTTGAAATGGAGCGGTTTAACTATAGATGAAGGCGTTGGTGTTGGTGGAGAATACGGTCCTTACCGCCAATCTGAAAGAAAAGAAGCAGGAATTTATAAAAAATACGTTGACCAATTATTAGCATCGGGTCATGCTTATTACGCTTTTGATACTCCTGAAGAATTGGAAGAAATGCGTGAAAACCTTAAAAAAGCTGGTGTTGCTGCTCCACAGTACAACATCAACACCCGAAATTCCATGAAAAACTCACTTTCTCTTTCTGCTGAGGAAGTACAAAAGAGATTGGACAACAACGAGCCTTATGTGGTGAGAATTAAAATTCCAAGAAACGAAGAAGTAAAATTTAAAGATTTAATTAGAGGTTGGGTAGTAGTGCAAACCACCAATTTAGATGATAAAGTATTGTACAAATCTGATGGCATGCCCACCTACCACATGGCAAATATTGTGGATGATTATTTAATGAAAATTACGCACGTAATTAGAGGAGAAGAATGGTTACCATCCGGTCCTTTGCACGTATTGTTATACCAATATCTAGGTTGGGAAGAGGTAATGCCTCAATTTGCTCACTTGCCGTTAATTTTAAAGCCTGATGGCAACGGTAAATTAAGCAAACGTGATGGCGACAGATTAGGATTTCCTGTTTTCCCTATTCAATGGACATCTCCTGAGGGAGAAATTTCTTCGGGCTACAGAGAAAGTGGTTATTTTCCTGATGCTTTCATCAATATGTTGGCATTATTAGGGTGGAACCCCGGTACTACGCAAGAAATTTTTTCTATGGAAGAATTAATTCAAGCTTTCTCATTAGAAAAAGTAGGTAAATCAGGTTCAAAATTCGACCCCGAAAAAACCAGATGGTTTAACGCTCAATATTTAAGGAATAAATCTAACGAAGAATTAGCAGCATTTGTTAAACCATTAGTAGCAGAAAAAGGTTTTGCAATGCCTAGTGATAGTTTTCTATCACAATATTGCGGATTAATGAAAGAAAGAGCCGTTTTCATCAATGATTTACTGGCTGAAGACTATTTATTTATTGCTCCAACCACTTATGATGAGCAAACAGTAAACAAAAAATGGAAGCCTGAAACACCTGAAATCATTAAAGAATTAAGAACGGTATTAGAAAATATTGTGGATTTCAATGCAGCTAATATTGAAATAGCTTTTAAAAGCTTTATAGAAGAAAAAGGATTAGGTTTTGGAGCGGTATTGCCTAACTTTAGAGTGTTGGTAACCGGAATGGGAATGGGACCTTCTATGTTTGAAATTTGTGCATTATTAGGAAAAGAAGAAACCTTAAGGAGGATAGATGTGGGAATGGAGAAGATTTTAAATGTGAAAATGTGAAAATGTGTGAATTGTTAATGGTTTTCGGTTGACAGTTCACTGTTTTTCTGTCAACTGCTAAACCGAGAAGCGATAAACTAATAACTATGGGAAAAATATTTGTTGAAGGAATAAAGATTTACGCGTATCATGGTTGTTTTAAAGAAGAAACCGCCATTGGTACCAATTTTTTAGTGAATGTAGAGTTAGATGTAGATTTAACGACTCCTTCACAAACTGACAATATCCACGACACAGTAAATTATCAGGCAGTTTTTCAGGTTATCAAACAACAAATGGCTATTCCTTCAAAAATTTTAGAACACGTTTCTCAGCGTTGTATTGATGCTCTTTTTGCTGAATTTCCTACAATAGATAAAATTAAAATTAAAGTCTCTAAACTCAACGTTCCCCTTGGCGGACATATTGATAGCGTAAGTGTGCAATTGGAGCAGGAAAGAAAAAATTAACCCTTTCCAAAAATCTTTTTTACAAAATCCCAAAAATCTTTACGGGCAGCGTTAGAGGTAAAAACGCTGGCAAATACACTTCCAAAAGTAGGTTGTTCATTAGGTGTTAGTGGTATTTCTTCTTGTTCATCTTTTTGTTGCCTCGTTTCGGGATCGTAACCAATAATTTCATTAGATTTTTTATAGTGTTCCTGAGCTTCTTTATATCTACCGGAATTTTCTTCCAGCAATCCTAAATTATTGAACGAAATTTCATCTTTTGGATCTATTTCTATCGCTTTTTTATAGTCTGCAATAGCCCCCTCGATATCTTTATAAGCTTTAATAAAAGCCCTGCTGGAATAACGATAAGCTTTTTGTGGTTCCAACTCCACCGCCTTATCCATGTCTTTTAAAGATAAATCAATTTGTTTATTATGAAAATAGGAAACGCCTCTTTCACTATAAATAGTAGCCTCTTCTGGTAATTTTTTTAATACTGCCGTAAAATCTATGATGGAGCTTTTGTAATCACCTAATTTCCGGTGGCATATTGCTCTAAAAAATAACGCATCTGCATGATTAATATGTTCCGTTAAATATTGAGTAAAACTAGCTAGTGCTTCACTAAAATTGTCATTTTCAAAATAGTTTTTACCTTGTTCCAATGCATCCATAATCCAAAAAATAGTTTTGTAAAATTACCAAATGATAAACGTATTTTTTTTAATTTCGGAGTTAAAGAAATGTAAGCTTTATTCTAAAAAAATTAACCTTATAAACTCATCATCTTTTCAACTAAAATGACTGAACAAGAAGCTCAACAAAAAATAAAAGATTTATCAACAGCAATTAATCAACACAACTATAATTACTACGTACTTTCTAATCCAACCATTAGCGATTACGAATTCGATATGTTGTTAGAAGAATTACAAAAATTAGAAAGTCTATTCCCGCAGTTTGCTGATGAAAACTCACCTACCAAACGTGTTGGTGGAAGTATTACCAAAAACTTTGAAACGGTAAAACATAAATATACCATGCTCTCTTTGAGTAATAGTTACAGCAAAGAAGAAATTGCCGATTTTGAAAATCGAATTAAAAAATTGGTGGATGGTGACATAGAATATGTGTGTGAATTGAAATACGATGGTGTTGCTATTGGTATTACCTATAAAAATGGCAAATTATTTCAGGCAGTAACTCGTGGTGATGGCTTTCAGGGAGATAACATTACCGAAAATGTAAAAACTATTCGTTCCATTCCTTTGCAATTAAAAGGCGACTTTCCTGATGAATTTGAAATTAGAGGCGAAGTTTTTATGCCTAAAAAAGTGTTTGAACAACTCAATAAAGAAAAAGAAGAAATTGGCGAACAACTTTATGCTAATGCTAGAAATACAGCTTCTGGCACATTAAAAATGCAAGATTCCTCTATTGTTGCTCAACGTAAATTAGATTCGTATTTGTATTTTGTATTGGGGGATAACTTACCTTTTAACACGCACTTGGAAGCCATAGAAAAAGCGAAAGAATGGGGGTTTAAAGTACCTTTGTCAGAGAAAAAATTTATTGCTAAATGTAATTCCGTTGATGAAATTTTTGAGTTTATCAACTATTGGGATAAAGCCCGACACGAGTTAGATTTTGATATAGATGGTGTAGTTATTAAAGTAAACAGCTATGATAAACAGCAAGAGCTAGGCATGACAGCTAAATCACCAAAATGGGCAATTGCTTATAAATTTAAAGCCGAGCAAGCCAAAACAAAATTATTAGAAATAACCTATCAAGTAGGAAGAACTGGTGCTATTACACCTGTTGCCAATTTACAGCCCGTATTATTGGCAGGAACTACGGTAAAAAGAGCTTCGTTGCACAATGCCGACCAAATTGAAAAACTAGACATTAGAATAAACGATACCGTTTTAGTGGAAAAAGGCGGAGAAATTATTCCAAAAATTGTAGGTGTTGAAGCTACTCAACGAGATATCTTTTCTGAACCTGTAACCTACATTACCCATTGTCCGGAATGTAATACAGCACTTGTAAGAACTGAAGGAGATGCAAAACATTTTTGTCCGAACGAATGGGGTTGTCCCCCACAAATTAAAGGTAAAATCACCCATTTTATTAACCGAAAAGCTATGAATATTGATGGGTTGGGAGAAGAAACCATAGATTTATTAGTAGATAAAAACTTAATTACAAACAGTGCTGATTTATACGAACTCACATTTGAACAACTATTTGAATTAGAGGGGTTTAAAGAAAAAAAAGTACAAAATATTTTAAACGGATTAGATAAAAGTAAAGAAGTACCTTTTGAGCGAGTATTATTTGCCATTGGCATTCGCTATGTTGGTGAAACAGTTGCTAAAAAATTAGCTAAACATTTTAAAAATATTGAAAATATTGCCAATGCTACAATAGAAGAATTAATGGTTGCAGATGAAATAGGTGATAAAATTGCCGAAAGTATCATTCAATTTTTTGCTAATGAAACCAATCAAACCCTCATCAATCAATTAAAAGAAAAAGGATTACAATTTTCACTTTCGGAAGAACAATTAGCTAATACCACCAACAAATTAGAGGGTTTAACCTTTGTTGTTTCTGGAGTTTTTAGTTTGTTCTCGAGAGATGAACTAAAACATACTATTGAACAAAACGGAGGCAAAGTTTCAGGTTCTATTTCTAAAAAAACAAGTTATGTTGTTGCCGGAGAGAATATGGGACCAAGCAAATTGCAAAAAGCCCAAGACTTAGGTGTAGAAATTATTAATGAGAATAGATTTGCAGAAATGATTAGGTAATCTTTACTTCTTTGAGGTTGAAATTGATATCAATAATATCTTTAAAATCCGCTCCTGTTTCTTTCATATCACTATCATAAGAATCGTAATACCAATTAATACTGATTGCTTTTTCAGAAATTTTAGATTTTAAACTATCTACTAAAAAGAAAATGTCTCCTAAAAACTGTAGGGAACTAGTGTTAAGATAGCTGATTTTGCAATCTAATTCACAGTTTTCACAAGCAAATTCAGCTATATTTTTTTGAAGCCACTCAATTACCGGAAAATAAAATTCATGAGCATTTTCAGGCACAGATACCCCTGAGATTGACATCTTTCCGGAAGAAAGATTAAAATCAATTTCAGGGGTTTTATGAGTTTGCTCTATGTATAAATTTATCAAAAGAATAGCTTTAAAAATGGCAAATTTAGTAACAATATTTATTTTCTGCTATCAATTTATCGGCTATCTTTCTTCTGGTTTCTTTCACATTAAACATATTTTGTTTGGTAAAACGTTTTAATCCGGTTAACATCATTTTTTGTTCATCGCCTTCTACAAAAGAAATTATAGCATCTTTTCCATATTTATTAATCTTATCCGCAACATCATACACATAAACTTGCATCATAGCCATTTGATTTTCTACGGCAGCTTCTCCTTTAATTAAAGCTAATTTTTCTACTCTCAACAAAACAGATTCGGCAACATAAACTTCAATAACCATATCGGCAATATTCATTAATATTTCTTGTTCTTTAGCCAATTGCATCATTAATTTTTGAGCTGCACTTCCGGCAACCATTAGAATAGCTTTTTTAAAGTTTTTTACTTGTTGATGTGCTTCTTCAAGTACATTGCTTGATGCAGTACCAAAATCGGGAATACTCATTAATTCTTTAGCTACTTCTTGTGCAGGACCCATTAAATCCAATTCGTTTTTCATGGCTTTCTTTAACAACATATCTACAATTAACATGCGGTTAATTTCATTAGTTCCCTCAAAAATTCGATTAATACGAGCGTCTCTATAAGCTCTTTCTACAGGTGATTCAGCCGAATAGCCCATACCTCCGAAAATCTGAACACCTTCATCCACCACATAATCCAACGCTTCTGAACCGTGAACTTTTAAAATAGCAGCCTCTGCTGCAAATTGTCTGATACCTTCTAACGTTGCTTGTCCTTTATCCATTCCACTTGCTATTAACGCATTTATTGCATCATCAATATTCTGACTACAACGGTAAGTTGCTGCTTCCGAAGCATAAACTCTTATGGCTTGCTCGGCTAATTTATATTTTATTGCTCCATATTTAGAAATTGGTCTGCCAAACTGCTCTCTTTCATTAGCATATTTTACTGATTCAGAAATGGTTCTTTTAGCTCCACCAATTGCAGCTCCAGCTAATTTTATTCTACCAATATTTAAGATGTTTAAGGCTATTTTAAATCCTTCTTGTCTTTCTCCTAATAAGTTTTCTGCTGGGACTTTACAATCATTAAAAAATACCTGACGAGTTGATGATCCCTTAATTCCCATTTTCTTTTCTTCAGGGTTTAAAGAAATCCCACCAAATGCTTTTTCTATAATAAAAGCAGAAAGGTTTTCATCATCGCCAATTTTTGCAAAAACGGTGTAAACATCTGCAAAACCTCCATTAGTAATCCACATTTTTTGTCCGTTAATAATATAATGCTTACCATCATCACTTAATACTGCTTTGGTTTTTCCTGAGTTAGCATCTGAACCAGAACCTGGTTCTGTTAAGCAATAAGCGGCTTTCCATTCTCCAGAAGCTAATTTTGGAATATATTTTTGTTTTTGGAATTCATTACCATAATACAAAATGGGTAATGTTCCTATTCCCGTATGTGCCGAAAGCGAAACAGCAAACGAATAGCTTCCTCCTAACACTTCTGTAGCAAGCATACTAGTGACGAAATCTTTACCAAAACCGCCTAATTCTTCAGGTACAGAAATTCCCAACAAACCTAATTCTCCCGCTTTTTCTAATAATGAAGGCGTATAACCTTCTTCCATCTTCTCAATTCGTTCTATATTGGGTAAAATTTCTTGCTCTACAAAATCCATACATGTTGCAGCAATCATTTGTTGCTCTTCGTCAAATTGTTCAGGAATAAATACCGAATTAGCATCTGTTTCTTTAATTAAAAACTCTCCTCCTTTTAGTGTGTCTTTGTTTTCCATAATTTTATTATAGTTAAAAGTTTATAAAGTTGAAAGTTTGAAAGAAAAAAGTATTTTCAAATTTTCAAATTGTTCTATTTTCAAATTAAATTCTCTTATACATTAACTTATGTTTTCCAATTATTGGGATCTCATAAAAATCTCCCAATATATTAAAGCCCATTTTTTCGTAAAAACCGAGTGCTACTTTTCGGGCATCGCACCATAGTAAATCAACTTTTCTATTTTTTAATTCTTCCAACGCAAAATCAATGACTTGCTTTCCGAAATTTTCTCCTCTTACTTTTGGTGATGTTGCCATAGCTCTTAATCGATATTGATTTTTCGCATCAAATTTTTCATTTTGTTGTTGTAAAAAAGTGCCTATCGCAACAATTTCATTGTCCTTAAATACCCCAACATGAAAGGTGGTAGACATATCATCTATATCCAACTTACATTCTTCTAAACTATTTTTGTGTTGCCACAACACTTCCAAACGAAGTGAGTAGGTTTCTGATGAAGAAATAATGGATACGCGGGCAGCCTTTCCCTCTTCAGAGGGAGTGGTAGCGTATTGTATATTTGTATTTAATTCCTTCATTTTAAACATTCACATCTACACATTTTCACATTATCAAAGCATCTCATAAATTCCTGCCGCACCTTGTCCAGTTCCTACACACATGGTTACCATACCGTATTTTTGTTTTCTTCTTTTTAATTCATTAAACATTTGCACCGATAATTTAGCTCCTGTACATGCTAATGGATGTCCTAAAGCGATAGCCCCTCCATTCACATTTACTTTATTCGTATCTAAATTTAATCCTTTAATTACTGCTAACGATTGTGATGCAAAAGCCTCATTCAACTCAAATAAATCAATATCTTCTTGTCTCATTCCTGCATGTTTCAAAGCTGCCGGTATAGCTGTTAGCGGACCAACTCCCATAATTCTTGGTTCTAAACCAACTACTTGGTAAGATACTAATCGAGCAATAGGTTCGATATTTAATTCTTTTACCATTTTTTCTGACATTACCATTACAAAAGCAGCTCCATCAGAAGTTTGTGATGAATTTCCGGCTGTTACACTTCCGCCTTGAGCAAAAACCGGTTTTAAATTGGCTAATGCCTCAATAGTAGTTCCTCTTCTTGGTCCTTCATCGGTATCCACCGTATATTTTTTGGTTTGACGTTGATTGTTTTCATCTACAAAAATTTCTTCTACTTCAATTGGTACTATATCATCTTTAAACAATCCGGTATCAATAGCATTTAACGCTCTTTTGTGCGATTCAAAAGCGAAAGCATCTTGCTCTTCACGAGAGATGTTAAAATCTTTGGCAACTGCTTCCGCTGTTAATCCCATCCCCCAATAATAATCGGGATTAGATTTAGCATATTTTGCATTTGGAACTATTCTCCAACCTCCAAAAGGTATTGGACTCATAGTCTCTACTCCTCCTGCAATAATACAATCTGCCATACCTGCATTAATTTGTGCTGATGCAATCGCTATAGTTTGTATTCCTGATGAACAGTAACGATTTACCGTCATTCCTGGAACTTTAACAGAATCTAGTCCCATCATGGAAATCATTCTACCAATGTTCAAGCCTTGCTCGGCTTCAGGAGTGGCATTACCCACTATTACATCATTAATACGTTCTTTATCTAATTGTGGAAAATCTTCCATTAATCTTTTTATCACAGCGGCACTTAAATCATCCGGTCTTGTAAATCTGAATAATCCTCTTGGTGCTTTACCTACTGCTGTTCTGTAACCTGCTACTATATATGCGTTCATATCTGAAATGTTAAATTTTGAATTCTAAGTTTTAAATATTTTTTTGTGCAGTTTTAACTATTGAAGTTAAAATATTTATTAAATCTTCAACTAATTTTAGTTCTTCATTGACATCTATTTCAACTAAATTACTCTTATCTATTAATTTTAACCAGTACCTTGTCTCTCGTGCTTCCTTTGATGAAATACTCATTTTAGCAATAAAATCTTTCTTAGAAATTCCAGCCGTTGCTTCTTCTATATTAGCCCCAATAGAAGTTCCAGAACGTAATAGCTGTTTACTCAAAACATACTCATTTTGATCAATCATTTTTTGGTATAATTTGATAATTATCAAACTAAACTCAAATGATTTTTCTTGAATTATGCTTTTTTTCATTGTAGTATTTTATTCAAAATTTAACACTTAAAATTTCTAATTTCTAAGTACTTTTCCTGTGGTAATTATACTTTGTAATCGTTCTAAGGTTTTACGTTGCTGACACAATTCCAAAAAGGCTTTGCGTTCCATATCTAATAAATATTGTTCGTTTACTTCTGTTGGCTGAGATAAATTTCCTCCACAAAGTACATAACCTAATTTTTCCGAAATTAATTGATCGTGTTCCGAGATGTAGTTACCAGACTTCATAGAATTGGCTCCAACATACACAATTCCCAATCCTTCGTTACCTAGAACTTTAATATCATTTCGTTGAAGTGGTTTGGTATAACCTTTTTCAGCCAAATTAAGAGCTGCTTGTTTGGCATAACTCAGTTGATGTTTTCTGCTTACTATCCATTCATCGGTGCCTTTTCTTAAATACCCTAATTCAAAAGCTTCTTGGGCAGACGTGCCTACTTTTGCTTGTCCAACAGTTAAAAATCGGTTTCTTAATACGTTTAATCGTATTCCATCACCATATTCATCAGAAGCTCTTAGAGCAAATTCTTTTGTTCCACCACCTCCAGGAATCACACCAACACCAAACTCAACTAGCCCCATATACGTTTCTGCGTGTGCAATTACTTTATCGGCATGCATGCTCATTTCACATCCTCCTCCTAAGGCTAAATTGTGTGGAGCAACTATTACTGGAATTGATGAATAACGAACTTTCATCATCGTATCTTGAAAGGTTTTAATAGCAAAGTTCAACTCATCGTATTCTTGTTCGGCTGCCATCATAAAAATCATTCCTACATTGGCTCCTGCTGAAAAATTATCTCCATCATTATAAATTACTAACCCTTTGTATTTCTCTTCCGCTAAATCTATGGCTTTGTTAATACCTTCTATCACCTCAGCTCCAATAGTATTCATCTTAGTATGGAACTCCAAGTTGATAATTCCATCTCCTAAATCAACAATAGTTGCTCCTGCATTTTTCCAAATGGTATTTTCTTCTCTTAAAGTTTCTAATGACAATACTTCATCAGAACCTGGCACCATTTGGTAGCTTTTAGAGTTGATGTCATAATAGTATTTTGCCCCTTTTTCTACTTTATAGAAAGATTTGATTCCTGCTGCCAACATTTCTTTTACCCATGGATTTGGCGTAATGCCCATTTTTTCCATTTGATTTACCGCTTCTTCTACGCCAACTGCATCCCAATTAGCAAAAGGTCCTAAACTCCATCCAAAACCAGCACAAAGAGCATCATCTATTTTGTAAATGGCATCGGTAATTTCAGGAATTCTATTAGAAACATAAGCGAACAAACCAAAAAATGATTTTCTATAAAACTCACCTGCTTTATCCTGACCATTAATTAGGACTTTCATTCTTTCCTTTAAATCATCAATGGTTTTAGTCATTTCCAGCGTAGCAAATTTTACTTTTTGCGATGGAGCATATTCCAATGTTGAAAGATTTAGTGCATGAATTTCACTTTTTCCGTCATCTGTTTTAACTTTTTTGTAAAACCCTTGTTTTGTTTTAGATCCGAGCCAATTATTTTCTACCATTTTATTGATGTAACTTGGAATTTCAAAAGTGGCATTGGCTTCATCATTCGGACAATTATCTTTCACTCCGTTGGCAACATGCACCAAGGTGTCTAACCCAACTACATCGCACGTTCTAAAAGTTGCCGATTTTGGGCGACCAATAACAGGACCTGTCAATTTATCTACTTCTTCTACTGTTAAGCCCATTTCCGTAACCGTATGAAATAAAGACATGATAGAATAAACGCCAATTCTGTTGGCAATAAAAGCGGGTGTATCTTTACAAACTACTGTAGTTTTTCCCAAAAATCGCTGACCATAATCTTCTAAAAAAGCCATTACTTCAGGCGAAGTTTTTAGCGAAGGAATTAGTTCCAACAATTTTAAGTAACGTGGAGGGTTGAAAAAATGTGTTCCACAAAAATGTTGTTGAAAATCTTCACTTCTTCCATCCAACATTAAATGTATAGGAATACCTGATGTATTGGTTGTAATAAGCGTTCCGGGCTTTCTATATTTTTCTACATTTTCAAACACTTGTTTTTTAATATCTAATCGCTCAATAACTACTTCAATTATCCAATCGCAATCAGCAATTTTAGCCATATCATCATCCATATTGCCTGTAGTAATCCTGCTTACATAAGATTTACTATATATAGGTGATGGATTAGACTTTAGCGCAAACTGCAACGCATCGTTAACAATTTTATTTCTGGCATTTTTATCTGTTGAATCGATAGCCTCTTTGGGCACAATGTCTAACAACAACACTTCCACACCAATGTTGGCAAAATGACAAGCAATTCTGGAGCCCATTACTCCTGAACCCAATACTGCTACTTTGTTAATTTTTCTCATATTTTTAATTAGTTTATAAGATGAGAAGTTTATGAGGTTTAATAGTTAATTCCCACATTTTCTCATTCTCACATTTACAAATTTTCGTTTTTATACTTATCTACTGTTTTATTTATGGTTTCCATCACTTCAAAGAAAACCGATAATTTCTCTATTGGTATTTCTTCTACAATTAATTTATTAAATCCCGAGACTACTTTTTTAGCTATTTTTCTTTTCTCAACTCCTTCCGGTGTTAAAAATATTAGCACTTTACGCTTATCAACTTCATCACTTTTTCTGTAGATTAAACCTTTAGTTTCTAAATTTTTTAAAATTCTACTTAAACTAGTTGCTTCCATTCCCAATAAAGGAGCAATTGTGGTTGAAGGTGTTCCCTCTTTAGCAATACTCAACAAAACAAAACCAGTTGCTTGTGTAGTATCGTATTTTGCTGCAATTTGGTTATACATTTTAAATACAGCGTGCCATGTGGCTTTAATCTGATAATCTACTGTTTCGCTTCGTTTCATTTTTACTATGTATGCATAGCAAATTTATTAAAAATAGATTAAGAAACAAATTATTAGCTATTTATTATTTTATAAAAATGTATAAAACAAAAAAAAGGGTGATGAGTTTGATCTCATCACCCTTTTAAAGGTCAAAAAAATATTTTTTTTTATTTGGCAGTTAATTTAGTTACATCTTTCTTTTCATAAACATATACATAATTTCCATCTTCTGTTAATGAAATTTCAGACCCATTTTTAGCTTTAAATTGTTTAAAAGAACAATCTTTTAAATCGAAACAAGCAATATCTGCTCTATCTGTTTTCATAATTAAAAAGTCTCCTTCATAAGCTTCTAAAAATGATTTTTTATATTTATTACTTGCTACTAGTTTTCCGTCACTAATATTGTGTGTCGAAACTCCTTTTGTAGCAATAACTACTACTTTGTCTTTATAAACTTCTAGTTTTTCTCCAGTACCAATTCCATCGTCTTTCAATGGCACTTCATAGTTTACATTTCCATCAGCCATTTTAATAGAATAAAGTGCTTTACCGCTAGAAACTATAATGTTATCACCACTTACAAAAGAGTTAGAAATACCCTTTTTAAAACGTTCTGTTGTCCAAGCTAAAGAACCATCTGTTGTATTAAAAGCTTGCATTCCCCAAGGCTTTACATTTGGGTACCAAACTCGACTTTCTCTCTCCCATGAAACAGAACCATCTTTATTTGTAACTTTTTTTACTATATAAGCTTGTGCCTCTACAACACCTCCTATTTGAATAAAAACTTTATCTCCTGAAACTCCCATAGAAGGAATAGCTCTTGCTCCTTTAATTTCTGCTGAAGTCCATAATAGTTTCCCAGTATTTTTATCATATTTTTTTACATATTGAGATTTTTTGCTCGACATATCTAATACATAAACATCATCACCTATGAATACAGGTTCGGCAACTGCTCCATAAACACCAAACTTTTTAGTTCCTTGTGGTTCTCCAACTATTTTATCTGCTGTATAATCAAAAGCAGCCGACCAAAGTTTAGCTCCTGTTTTTAAATCATAATTTTGAATACCATTTAATCTAAGTACTACAATATCTCCTTTCACCTCCAAATCAAATAAAAACTCTTTGGTAATTACTTTTCTTTCTGCTCTACCTACATAGTTTTGTTCCCAAACTATTTCTCCATTTTTTAAGTTAATTTTTGAGATTTGATTTTTAAACCCTGTGAATAAGGCTCCTAGTCCTCCCGGAACAAAATTTACTGCTATTAAATGTCCGTCTGTATAAACATATTGACCAACAACTCCTTTAAATTTTTCAGTACTCCAGATTTCTTCTCCTGTTCTAGCTTTAACAAAAACCATTTCTTTTTTTAGAGTAACTAAAAAACCTTCTTCTTCAGGCACATCTAAAAATAATTCTGCAAACGAAGTAGTTTCATTTTGGCTTCCGGCAAAAGCACTTCCAAAACTTTCAGACAATTGAAAACGTTCTGAAGACCACAATATATCGGCAGATTTCATGTCTACACAAACTACCTGATCTTTACCCATTTTCTTATCGAAAAAGATAAAGGCATTTGATTCCCACAATGGAATAATTTCATCTATTTTTCTAAGTTGTGGAGCAATATCTTTAAATTTTTTCTCATAAATTACTTTTCCGCTTTTATTATCGAAAAGGGTAATTTCTTTGTCTGATGCAGCATAGCTGTATCCTCGAGATTCATTTCCTGTACCGTAACTTTGTATTTGATGTCCTAATCTGGATTCCCAAACCGGGCTCATATCTTCTTGTGCAAAGGCACAAACGCCCACGAACATAAACGCTGATAAAATGTACTTTTTCATAATTATTGATTTAGTTTAAAATTGAAATTTATAATTGATTTTATATCTTTTTCCTTTTTGCATTTTAAAACCCAGTTTCATTTTCATTACTGCATCTTTTACCAAATTTTGAAATGCTAATGAACCGCCTTCTCTATCAACCACGAATACTGAAGCTACTTCTCCTCGTTCTCTTATGGTTACGTCAAATTCATAAGCTCCCGTAATTTGATGTTTTTCTGCGAGCTTAAATAATTCTCCTTCTTTAAGTGAATATTCAAAATATTTTACTGCTGCCTCAGTAATCTCATCAGGATTAGTTAATGAGATATTTTTCTGTGCTAATGATTGTTTACTTATACCTATCATTAACAATAGTACTATTGCTATTAATTTTATTGTGGTTTCCATAATAAAGTTTGATTTCCGCTTACCATTAAAATATTTCCGTCAGGAAGAAAGACAAAGCTTGCTTTATTATCTCCCATCATTTTCTTTTTAAAAGCATCACTCAATCGCTGACGCATATTGAATCGATAAAGTAATCTGCCATTTAGGTTATTATAAATCCTTAATTCAGGAAACCCATCTGTTGACATAACACCAAACAACGCCCCACTTTCATTTTCAGTAAAGTCAGGTTCAAAAGTGGCTAACGTCATAAAAGAAATTCTTGTTGGCTCTCCATCAGGCATCTGAATAGCATAAATATACCCTTGTTTTCCTGCTGATGCGGTTTGCATCTTAATATGAGGAATAGAATAATTGTATAATAATTTTCCGTCTTTCGAAAATTGAAGTTGGTAAACAATATCGTATAATTCATTAACCGTCTTAATTTCTTGAAACGATTTTGCATCATATAGACTTATCATTTCTCTATATTTCAATGCCGGTTTAATGGCTTTTTTAGCTTTTTTATCATTCCTTATGGTAGGTACATTTTTTACCTGTTCTAAAGTAGGTCGGTGCGAAACAGCTATGATATTTTCATCCGGGCTGATAGCTACTGAATGAGTGGCATTATCAACGATAAAACTATTCAGTTTTTTACCCGAAGGTAATTCGTGTAGGGAAACTTCATTTCCTCTTAAAACAATATAAAATAATTCGCTATTCGCAATTTGCACAGCATGAGCTTTATCTATTTTTTGTACAACTTCACCTGTTGCTGCATTTACAATTTCAAAAGCAAGTTCTCTTTTTTTGTTAGGTGCAAAATTTACGGCAATGATTTGTTGCAATAATAAATAAGTAGCTTTAGAAGAATAAAAAACCTTAGCTCCGGCAAACCAATTTCCTACTTCAAGTTTTTTAATAATCTTATCGGTTTTCCAATCATATATAAACAGTGGATTTCCTTGAGCTCCGGCAACTGCAACAGTTTTTCCATCAGGAGAAAGAACCATCCCTGAACGATACGTTTTATCGCCAGCCATATGGAAATCTTTATATTCTTCGTTGGCATTAGTTTGTGCTACAGACCAATTTATAAGTAAAGAAAATAAACTAAAAAATAAAATATGTTGCTTTAAAATCATTAATAGTTGTTTATCAGTTAATTTCTGACAACAAAAATGTGATTCTCCTGTACTTTTGACAATACGCTAAATGTCGTATATTCTGAATTCGTTTTTTATATCGATTATAAGTAGAAAGCTATATAGCTTAAAATTTTAGTAAAAGTTGTTTAATATTAAAAATTGATGAGTAATTTCGCAATCCTGTTCTTAATTATTGAACACTATGCCCGAGTGGCGGAATTGGTAGACGCGCACGACTCAAACTCGTGTTCTTCGGAGTGCCGGTTCGACTCCGGCCTCGGGTACAAAAAAACCTCTGAATTAATTCAGAGGTTTTTTTATTATAATTCTTCTTTCAAGCTTAGTAAAAAAACTTTTACACTTTCTAGTGATTTAATGACTTCAAGATTTTCTTTGGTGGATTCTTGAAAGGATTGTGCTCCACTTTTAAGTTTGTTTTTGGCTCCTTCTAAAGTATATCCTTTCTCTTTTACTAAATGAAAAATAATATGAAAATTATCAATGTCTTTTTTAGTAAACAGTCGATTACCTTTTTTGTTTTTTTGAGGTTTAATAATATCAAACTCCTTCTCCCAAAAACGAATTAAGGACGTGTTGACATTAAACATGTTTGCCACTTCACCAATAGTATAAAATAATTTACCGTCAGTCATATAGCAAAAGTAAGCAACCCAACTAAATAATTTACTTGGGTTGCAAATATTTAGTTAACAATTGGTACAACTATCCCCTTCTGCTTTAACTCCCAATTTGGCAAGTATTTTATCCATTAAACACCATTGTGTAAATGAAGATTGTAACAAATTTACTCCTACAAATGCTGTAAACCATAACCAATTTATGTTTACATATACTGCTAATAGTATACTTATTAAAACAAATGTTCCGGCTATTCCTCTTACTATTCTGTTGATCATAATTTTAAATTTTTTGATTAAATAAATTTTTCTATGGCAATAACCGCAGCTCTTATCGGATTAAAATTTTCAGTATTGGCATTAAAAGTTTGCACCTTTTCTAACAACTGATTTACTTTATCCTCTTCAGAGAAAGAGAAAAACAATAAGGATTCATTTCCTCCGGGCTGGCTCGGAAACCAACTGTGAGCTGCAATTAGTGACGATATGTTTTTATATCCGTCAATTTCTGAGCTGCTGAAAGCTTCAATTCCTGAGGCTTTAAAAAGCTTTAACACTTCTTGCTGATGCGCTGCTATGGCGGTTACTATTAATAGTTTCATATTATTAAATTTATAAGTTTAGTTCTTGATTATTATCTGTTTCTTCTTCTATTTTATTCTCTTCTGATGGATGATTTTTACGTTCTATCATGTAATACACTAATGGCACTACTAACAATGTTAGCACTGTTGAAGCTATTGTTCCTCCCATTAGCGAAATGGCTAATCCTTGGAAAATAGGATCAAAAAGGATAACAAATGCTCCTATGACCACTGTTCCTGCAGTTAACAAAATTGGTGTTGTCCTAATAGCTCCAGCCTCAATAACTGCTTGTTTTAAAGGAATTCCTTCTTCTATTCGTAAGTTAACAAAGTCTATCAACAGTACAGAGTTCCGCACCATAATTCCCGCCAGGGCTATCATTCCGATAAAAGATGTTGCTGTAAAAAATGCTCCTAGCATCCAATGTCCTACTACAATTCCTACTAATGACAATGGTATAGCTACCATCATTACCATCGGGGCTTTAAAGTTTTGAAACCATCCTACAATTAGAATATAGATAATGAAAATTACTCCCATAAATGCCATTCCTAAATCTCTAAACACTTCCAAGGTAATTTGCCATTCTCCATCCCATTTCACAGTAAAATCATCTTCATTTTCGGGTTGATTCATATACAACTCATTCAGCACATAACCTTCGGGTAAAGGAATTTGTTTTAGCTTTTCATCAATTCCTAAAATGGCATATACCGGACTTTCTAATGCTCCTGCCATATCCGCTAATACATAAACTACTCTTTTTTGATTTTTTCTGAAAATGCTTTTAGGCTGAATTTCTTTATTTACTTTCACTAAATCTGCCAACGGAAAGGTTTGTCCCATTGGGTTAGCGATTTGAATTTGAAGGATATCACTTATCGTAGATTTTTCTTTCTCATCAAGTGTCAACACAATTCCTACAGCTTTAGTAGCATTTTCATCATACAATCTGGAAATTTCTCTTTCGCTCATTACTGTATTTAATGTATGTGTAATTTGCTGAGTAGGAATTCCATACAACATGGCTTTTTCTTTATCTACTTCAAAACTGAATTTAGTTTGATCATCCTCCACCATCCAATCTACATCTACTACATCTTGCGTATTATTTAAGATGTTCATTACTTCACTTGCCACTTTAATTTGTTGGTCGTATTCCGGCCCATAAATTTCAGCTACTATGGTAGAAAGTACTGGAGGTCCCGGTGGTACTTCCACCAATTTAACATTGGCTCCATATTTTTTAGCTATTTGCTGAATGTCCGGACGAAGTAGTTTAGCAATGTCATGACTTTGTTCGCTTCTTTCGGTTTTATCTGTTAAGTTTACTTGGATATCGGCATTATTACTTCCTCCACGTAAATCATAATGCCTTACCAATCCGTTAAAAGTAATGGGTGCTGAAGTTCCCACATAACCTTGATAGTTCACTACTTCATTTCTAGTAGCTAAATATTGCTCTATTTCTTGTGTTACTGCCAACGTTCTTTCTAAAGTTGTTCCTTCGGGCATATCAATTACCACCTGAAATTCATTTTTGTTATCGAAAGGCAACATTTTTACAGCTACAGATTTGGTAAAGAACATTGCCATAGAACCGAATAGTAAGAATACGGTTAATCCTAAAAACCAAAAACGTTTTGTTCTGTTTTCAATTAACGGACGCTCAAACTTATCGTACAATTTGTAAATAAAGGTGTCTTCCATTCTTTTAGGAGCTTTCTCTTCTTCCGTTCCTGTTCTTTTCTCTTTTTCTCGTAAAAAAATAAAACCCAAATACGGTGTAATGGTAAGTGCTACAAAAAGTGACAAAATCATGGCTATAGAAGCCCCAATAGGCATCGGACTCATGTAAGGCCCCATTAATCCGCTAACAAAAGCCATTGGCAATACCGAGGCAATTACTGTAAAGGTGGCTAAAATGGTGGGGTTACCTACTTCATTTATCGCATAAATAGCAGCCTGACCAAAAGGTAAGCGTTTCATCTTAAAATGTCGGTGCATGTTTTCGGCAATAATGATGGAATCATCTACCACAATACCCGTTACAAATACTAATGCGAATAAGGTAATTCTATTTAAGGTATAATCTAATAAATAGTAACTCAATAAAGTAAGTGCAAAAGTAATAGGCACTGAAAGGAAAACTACCAATCCGCCTCTCCAACCCATTGCCAACATTACCACAATGGTTACTGCTACAATAGCTCCAATTAAGTGCAATAACAATTCCGATACTTTGTGTGAGGCTGTTTCTCCGTAGTTTCTGGTAATTTCTACTTTTACCTCATCTGGAATTAATGTTTTTTGCAAATGTTCAACTTTATCCAAAATAACATTGGAAATTTTCATGGCATCAGCACCTTTTCTTTTGGCAACAGAAATAGTTACCGCAGCATATTCCGATGGATGTACTTCTTTTTTATCGGTAGCACTCCCATAACCAAAAGTTACATAAGCATTAGGTATTTCTGGTCCATCCGATATGGTAGCAATTTGTTTTAAATACACCGGAAAATTGTTGTGCATACCAACTACCAACTGCTCTACATCCTGAACTGTTTTTAAGAAAGCTCCTGAAGAAACTAAAAATTCAGTATCGTTTTTATTGAATTTTCCTGAAGACATTTGTTGGTTAGCAACTTGAATTTGTTTAGTTACCTCTAAAAAATCCAAGCCTAACTCGGCCATTTTATCTTTATCCAATACTACACGCAATTGTCTACTTCTTCCTCCTATTACTTTGGTGATAGAAACATCATTTACCTTTTCAATTTCATTGGTAAGTTCATTGGCTAATTGCTTTAAACGGAAATCATCGTAATTTTCGCTCCAAAGCGTTAAAGCTAACATTGGCACATCGTCTATAGCTCTGGTTTTTATCAGTGGCATGGTTACTCCTTCCGGGAGTTTATCCATGTTTTTATTGATTTCGTTGTATAGTTTTACGATAGATCGTTCTATATCTTCTCCAACAAAAAACTGCACGATAATCATTCCTTGTTCATTCATAGAAGTAGAATAAACATACTCCACACCTTTAATATTAGAAATGATTTTTTCTAACGGTTGAGCTACTCGTGATTCTACTTCTTGTGGCGATGCTCCGGGATATCCCACAAAGATATCTGCCATAGGCACATCAATTTGAGGTTCTTCCTCCCTAGGTATTAAAAACGAACTATAAACGCCTATTACCATGAATACAATCATGAGTAATACAGTAAGTTTCGATTGTATAAAAAGTTTGGCGATTTTGCCTGCTATTCCTTCTTTCATTGTCTTTGGTTTAATTAAAAAGTACTTTGTAATTAGTTAACTTAATGGATTATTTTACAGAAACTTTAGCTCCGTTAAATACTTTTCCTTGGTGTGCTACAATGTACTGTTCGTCATTGCTAACACCAGAAAGCACTTCAATATTTTCACCCACTTGTCTGCCTAATCTTACCCAACGAAGCACTGCGGTATTTTGCTGACTAACTACATACAAACCTTTTAAATCGCCTTTTTTGATGATAGCATTTTTATCTACCATTAAAGCACTTAATTGATTATCGTTATTAGTGGTAAGTTTTAGTGTGGCAAACATTCCAGAATAAATTCCTTCTAAATTTTCTTCTAAGTTTACTCGTATTTGAAACTGTCCGCCTGTGTTGCTTGCCGATTTACTGATGGCTGCAATAGTGCCTTTTACTTCTTTGTTAATCGATTTAATTAGCACTTTTACTTCATTATCTGTTTTAATATTTGCAATTTCCGATTCAGGAACATTGGCTATTACTTCAAAATGGTTTGGATTTTCCAAAGCAATAAGTGGCATTCCCGGATTTGCCATATCTCCTTTTTTAATAAACTTATTGGTAATTACTCCATCAAAAGGAGCTTTAAGGTTGGCGTAATCAAACTGAGCATCTATTTCATTTTTCATTTGCTGAGCTGCACTTAATTTCGATTTAGTCATTTCGTATTGCATGGTCATATCGTCCATTTCTTTTTGCGAAACGCTTTTTTGCTCAAATAATGTTTTAAAACGGTTGTAGTTAGTTTCAACGTTTTTTAATGCTGCCGAAGCTTCGCTAATATTGGCTTCTACTTGTGCTTTTTTAGCTCTTAAATCTTCATTGGTAATAGAAAGCAGCAATTGTCCTTTGCTTACTTTTTCACCAATTTTCACATGAATTTCATCTACAAATCCCATCTGACGAGTGCTTAATGTCGCATTATTTACAGCTTCCACTTTTCCACTAACGGTTAAACTATTACCCGTTTGTAATACAGGTGTTGCTACTTGAACCGCTATGCCTTTTTCGGCAATGGTTGTTTCTTCTTTTTCTGCACCACAGCTGCTAATGAATGCAATGGATGCTAATGCTATAGATAAGGTGTATATTCTTTTTTTCATTGTATGTTGGTTTTTATATATGGTTATAATTTTTTGATTGATATTTTTTTAAGACTATTTATAATGTTTGAGTTCGAGGCTTTCGTAGGTTTGAAAATCAGGAGTTTACTTTAGTAAATGACTGGTTTTTAAACCAAGAGTAACGAAGAAATCGAGCATTATAAATAGTCGTTATTTAGTTAAAAAATTGATATAAGCCTGTGTCAAATTATATTGAAAAATGCTTTGATAGTAAGCCAATTGCTTTTCAGCAAACTGCGTTTCTGACATTAGCAAATCGGAAGTTTTTTCTAAGCCTTGGTTAAATCGGTTGGTTTTTATTCTCAACACTTCTTCGGCTTGCTCCATCGACTTTTTGGCTAATTCCATTTGGTTTTGAGCATCAATTAATGAACGATTCATTTGATTGATTTCTACCTGGCTTTTTGCCAAATACTGTTCGTACTCCAATTTTGATTGCTGGTATTGAGCAGCATTTTTTTGCCATTTCCCTACATTTTTTCCTCCTTGAAACAAATCCCATTTTAGTTGAGCTCCTACAAAATAACTATTGGCATTTGTTCCAAAAACCTGGTCGTCAAATAATTCGTAATTTCCAAAAGCATTTAGTCTTGGGACAAAAGCCATTTTAGAAGCGCTGCTCATTTTTTTATAGGCATTGGTTAAAAGCTCCATTGCTTTAATGTCCGAACGGTTTTTAAGTGCGTCCACAGAAGTGTTTGCTAAAGCTAACACAACTGTTGCTTCCAATTCATCGGCAGGCTCAATAATATTGTCAGAACCGGTTCCCATTAAGTAATGAATAAAGTCTGAGGTATTTTTTACTGCACTTTTTGCTTGTGCCAACTGATTTTCAATTTCGTTTACACGGATTTCAACTAACAACAAGTCACTTTCTTGAATGATTTGCTGCTCGTAAAAGCTGGTCACTACTTTTTTGGTTTCTTGGGCAGTTGCATTAGCTTTTTCTAACACTTTTACTGCTTCGTTAGCCACTTGTAGTTGCATATAAGCTTTTTGTACTTCAATTAACAAAGCATCTTGTTTAAAAGCATTTTGCAATTCAATTGCCTCCATTTTGCTTTTAGCTGCCTGACGATAATACATACCATCTACATTAATTAAAGGCTGCTCCACTTGAAAAGTAGTGGTGTAATTTTCAATAGCATCAGGATTATTCAGGTTATTGATATCAAAATCTTGCATGGTAAAATTGCCTTGATTTAATTTCGCCCCAAAAGCATAAACAGGGTTATTAGTTTTAAATCCGGTATGCGAAATGCTTAAATTGGGCAACAATACCGAGTTGGTTTGACGGTATTCGGCACGAGCCTCAATAAATTGTTGTTGGGTAATTTTTAATTGGTGGTTATTTTCTATTACCTTGGCTTCAATTTCTTTAAAAGAAATTTTTTGAGTGCTTTGTGCTACCAATGTAGGACTTGCAAACAAACCGATTAAGGCAAACGCAACTATTTTTTTTTTCTTCATGTGTCTAAGTAATTTTTTTGTTGGTGCAAAAGTACCTTGCCTCCAACCCTAAAGTCAGCTACTTTTGTTACATAAGGAAAATTAGATGTGAAATGAGGAGGAATTGTTATATTTGGAGGGAGTTTAATAAAGTGAAATGAAGAATTTTTTATTGATATTCATTTTGATATCTAATTTTGTATTTGGACAAACTAATTGTTACTTAAAACTAGTAGATTCTTATTCATTGAACAATGTCCAACTGGACAATTCTATTAAAATAAGTAATGCCGATTTTTCTTTAGATACAATTAATGATATAGTTTTAATTGAAAAAATTAGGGGGAATAATCTGGAAATTTTAATTGATGGTTATAACTTATATACTGAAAAAATAAAGTTCAAAAACTACAAAAACGACACAGTAGTTAGGCAATTGGTTCCAAATGATTCAATTATTTCAATTCGATTTAAAGAGATGTGGGATACTAATAATGTTGTAACAGATACATTATTCTTTAATAATTTAAAAGAGTTAAAAATTCATATTTTTTCATACCTCAATTACTTAACTGAGATAAGTAAATACTGTGATAACGGTTTATGCGACTATTCAAACACTTATAAATACCAACTTGAGTTTGAAGTAAAAAATTCAGTCTATGTAATTAGTAAAATTGAAAAACAACAACCAAGTGTTTATAAATGTGATGAGCTTGAAAAATATTTAAACATATTCCCCAACATTTTTCCAAAATTTTTGTTGAAAGGAAAGAAAGAAAAAATTAGTATCTCTTTTACAATGAAGCTTTAATATTATTTATATGCCAACCCTATCTCAAAAAAATGGAAAGAATTGAAATTTATACAAGTAAGAAAAAATCATTTTTATTATTGATTATTTCTATTGTATTTGTTTTAATAGGGGTTTGGCTTTTATTGGAATCTAATAAGTTGTCTAACTTAAAAGCAATAAATCCAATATATGTTCACATATTAGGATTTATTACTTCTGTTCTATTTTTTGGAATAGGAGTATATATCTCTGTTAAAAGACTTTTAAAATCTGAATTAGCTTTAATTATCGACCCTATAGGACTTAATATAAATCCAAAAAAATCATTGACAGATTTTATTAAATGGGAAGAAATACTTGGGTTTGAAGAAATAAAAATTAATAGTGTTAAAATAGTTGTAATTAGGGTGAAAAATCCTGAATCTTGGTTAAAAAAGGAAACCAATACAATTAGAAAGAAGTTGATGCAGTTTAATATCTACAGTTACAATTCTCCATTCAATATCTCATCATCTGGACTTGATATTAATTCAAATAAATTAAATGAGAAATTAAATAGTTATTTTGAAAAATATAAAAATTGAAATAGAAGTCCACAGAATTAACTCTTAATTCCTGTCTCTTATACACATCTCCGAGCCCACGAGACC
>OJFR01000096.1_pt1 | contig 31266 bp, 25 predicted proteins | sample 1594121 | NCBI WGS metagenome assembly OJFR01 (sample SAMN05416812, study PRJEB24817) | seawater metagenome | isolation source: Sea water | place: Canada:Atlantic | collected 2013-07 | reverse complement strand
CCTCTCTATTCGTCGGCAGCGTCAGATGTGTATAAGAGACAGATTTATGCTGGTTCTACTGCAGCCTTCTTAGGTGGTAACGCAGCCATTAAAGGAGAACAGTTAGGTGTTATTGTTGGAACTAGAATTCAAAGAGATGCAGATGGTAACTTATTAGTAGGTGGTAATGGTAATTATTTATCAGAAAGTAATATTGTACTTGAAGATGGTAGATCTATTACTCCAATTATTGGAGATCCAAATCCTGACTATGTAATGAACATCAACAACTCTATGTCTTATAAAAACTTTACATTTAGTTTTCTTTTAAGTCATACAAAAGGAGGAGATATAGCAACAACTACAGTTGCTACATTATTAGGTAGAGGGTTAATTAATGGAGATAGAAATAAAACTTTTATCCTACCAGGTATCCTAGAATCTACTGGACAGCCTAATACATTACAGATTAATAACTCACAATATTATTTCTCTAACTTATTATTTGGACCTAAAGAATTAACAATTTATGATGCCTCTGTAATACGTTTACAAGAAGTATCTTTAAGTTATTCTTTACCTAAAGCTATTTTAGATAAAACTCCTTTTGGAGCTTTATCAATCACTGCAAGTGGATTTAACTTATGGTACGACGCATACAACACACCAGATGCAGCTAATTTTGATCCAAACGTTGCAGGAGTTGGAGTTGGAAATGGTAGAGGTTTTGATTATCTAAACGGACCAAGTACAAAGAGATATGGTCTTAGTGTAAAAATATCATTTTAAAAAAACTTAAAACATGAAATATATATACAGATTAATAGTAGCAGCTCTTTTTGTAACCGTTTCGGCTACGAGCTTCTACTCATGTGAAACGGTAGAAATGGAGTTGTTAGCTTCTCCAAATGCTCTATCAAGTGATCAGGCAGACCCTGATTTATTACTAAACTCAATTCAATTATCTTACAGAGGTTCACAAAGAACATTTAGTAATAATAGTGGAGATTTAGGCAGAATTAGTTACATGGGAGGTAGACAATACCTAGACAACTATGGTGATGGTACACTTAACGGTGCATGGAATTCATTTTATAGTAACAACCAGCCTAACTTATTAGCTTTAGAGCAAATTAATGAAGCTAATCCTGATAGAGATTTATCTTACCATTTAGGAGTTGCTAAAACTTTACAAGCGCATACATTAATGCAGTTAGTAGATTATCTTGGAGATATTCCTTGGAGTGAAGCAAATAATTCGGCTGAATTCCCTAAGCCATCTGTAGATGATGATGCAAGTGTTTATGATGCTGCTATTGCTTACTTAAGTGAAGCTGCAGGACATTTTGCTTCAGGAGCAGGTATTGGTACTGGAACAGATTTCTTTTATGACGGAGATGCTGGTAAATGGTCTAAACTTGTAAAAACGTTACAGATGCGTGCAAACTTAACAGTTGGTAATTATGCAGCTGTTGCTTCTGCGACAGGAGTAATTGAAAGTACTGCTGATGATTTTCAGTTTGACTATGGAACCAATGTTTTATCGCCAGACAACCGTCATCCCGCGTATGCTTCAGATTATGAAAATTCAGGTGCTAACATTTATCAGTCTAATTGGTTGATGAAAACTATGGTTGGTCAGTATGGAGATTTATCTTCAGATACAGATCCTAGAAGACGTTACTATTTCTACAGACAAACATGGAGAACTCCAGGGAACTACACCTTATTCCAAGATATAAATGGTAGGTTTGGTCCAGCTGGTACAATTTACTTGTTTGAAGATGATCCAAACGGAGAAACATTGTCTTGTTCTTTACAAGAAGCTCCAGCTCATTTACAATTCACGCCAGATGAAGATATATGGTGTTCTTTACCTCTAGGATATTGGGGAAGAACTCATGGAAATGATGAAGGAACACCTCCAGATGGGTTTACTAGAACTGCTTCAGGAGTATATCCAGCAGGTGGTAGTTTTGATGGTAATGCAGATTATACACCTTTTGAGGCTCAATTTAATAGTGATGGAGATTATATAGGATATGTTGCATCTATGGATTTACTATATCCACAGGCAGTTGGTCTTGGAAAAGGTGGTGCTGGTGCAGGTATAGATCCTATCTATTTAGCATCTTATGTAGATTTCATGAAAGCTGAAGCTTATTTAGCACTTGGTAATTCTACGGATGCTGCTACTCATTACGAGGCAGGAATGACTAAATCTATTGCAAAAGTTCAATCTTTTGGTTCTAGAGATGGTAGTGCTGATAATACATTTGCTCCAGATGCAGATGACGTTGCAGCCTTTATAGCTTTAAAAGTAGGAGAATTTAATAGTGCAGCTGCTACAAGTGGTTTAGATGCTGTTGGTTACCCTACTGCTAAAGACAAAATGGATTTACTAGGAGAGCAATATTTCATTGCAATGTACGGTGGTGCTGGAGATGCTTTTAATTTTATTAGAAGAACTGGGTACCCAAGAACATTGGCAAGAAGTTTAGCTACACCAACAGAGTCAGGATCTTTTCCAAGAACTATATTGTATCCAGGTGGTGAGGTTGCTACAAACCCTAATATCTTACAAAGATTAGATTTAAATACGAAAGTCTTTTGGGATACTGGTGTAACAAATCCAGCTAACTAATAATAACAAAAAAAATGAATTATAACATGAAACATATAATTAAAATTTTTCTTGCTACTATCATAGTATTTTCACTCAATTCTTGTGAAGATTCGGATCAAGTAATTGATCAAGTAGTAGCAGATACAGAAGCAGGAGCTATTTTGAGAACCATCAGTGATGACTCAAACTCCAACGTCTTAAATTCGAGTGATCCGGCATCTTTTTGGTCTCAGGTTATAGAAGAACAAGATGATGAAGGCGGAGCTTTAATGGAAAGCGTAAGTATCTATGTATCTATTAGAGATTTATCACCAGACAATGGTTTTACAGATTTAACAAAATCTTTAATTAAAACAATTCCTGCTGCAGACTTTACTAGTGGACCAGTTGATTTGCCTAGAGCTACTATGACTGCTACATTTGCTGAAGCAACTGCTGCAATGGGATTATCTGATACAGATTATGCACCTGGCGATCTTTATGTATTTGACCTAGAGCTAAACTTAACAGATGGTAGATCTTATGGTTCTGCTGACGCTGCTGGTATTATTACTGGTGGATATTGGGCTTCCCCATACAAATACAATGCTGCTTTGGTATGTTCACCAATACCAGGAGATTACACTGTAGATATGCATGATAGTTACGGAGACGGATGGCAAACTAATGGTGGAAATGGTGGTGATGGAATCACAGTTACCTTAACTGCTACTGATGGAACCGTTAGTGTACTAGAATTTGGAATGTGTACTCCTTACGGAGACGGAAGTTTTCTAGATACAGGAGCATGTACTGGTCCTGCAAGCACAAGTTTCTACGAAGCTTCTACTGTAGTTACAATTCCTGCTGGAACAGCAACAGCTATCTGGAATAATCCAGGAGATCAGTATGGAGAAATCAGTTTTGAAATATATGCTCCAAATGGAGATTTACTACTAGAGGTAGGCCTTGGTGAAGGATCACCAGGATTACTTCCAGTAACAAACTGTCTATAATATAAGACTTTTAAAAATAGTAAAAAGGCTGTCTGAAAAGACAGCCTTTTTTTGTAATATTGAACTTCAATATGTTGTGCTAATTTAGGCGAACAAAAAAGTAACCAAATGAATGTAAAAAAAATAGTAATCTTTCTGTTTTTATCACTTAGTTTCTTTAGTTGTGAAGATGCTGGTAAGAATAACAGCATTACTCAACCAGTAGCTATTACATTTAATAAAGTTGAAAATGATGATCTATTTGAAAAAATAACATCAGACAAAAGTAGATTGGTCTTTAATAATAAAATTATTCATGACCTTAGTACTAGATCTAATCTCTTTGATTTTGATTTTTTTTATAATGGTGCTGGTGTTGGTATTGCTGATATTAATAATGATGGTCTAAAAGATGTGTTTTTTTGTGGAAACCAAGTACCTAATAAACTTTATATAAATCAAGGGAACTTAACCTTTAAAGATGTTAGCGACTCCTCAGGAATTAACAAAAATAAAAACTGGTCTAATGGAGTTACTTTTGCTGATGTAAACAATGATGGATGGTTGGATATCTATGTCTCTCAGGGTGGCCCATATTCTAGAGAACTAAGAAAAAATATTCTTTTAATAAATCAAAAAAACAATACCTTCAAAGAAAAAGCAACCCTATATGGGTTAGATGACGATAGCATTAGTACTCAAACAGCATTCTTTGATTATGATAAAGATGGAGATCTAGACTGCATTGTAATGAATGAAAGTGATTTTTATGGCTATGATCCATTAACTTTTTATAAAATAAATCAGAACAAAGATAATCTCTCAAAAAGTGCTAGTCATTTTTACGAAAACAAAAATGGGAAATTCATAAATATAACAGAAAAAGTTGGATTACTTAACCCATCATTTGGTCTTGGACTCTGTATAGCAGATATTAATAATGATACATGGCTAGACATCTACATAGCCAATGATTATTATATACCTGATGCTATGTATATTTCTAATAAAGATGGCACTTTTACCAATACAATTAAAGAAGCTACAAAGCAGGTATCTTTTTATGGAATGGGTGTAGATATAGGTGATATTAATAATGATAATTTAGAAGACATTTTTGTACTAGACATGGCATCACAAGATCACGTTAGGTCGAAAACATTGATGGCCTCTATGAATGTTCCAAAATTTAATTTATTAAAAAAATTAGGGTATCAGACTCAATATATGTTCAATTCTCTTCAACTAAATATGGGGAATGATACGTACCACAATGTTGGGCAATTTTCTGGTTTGTCTAAAACAGATTGGAGTTGGGCTGGATTGATCTTTGATGTAGATTATGACCAACATGAAGATATCTATGTAACCAATGGATACAGAAGGTATGCGCTAGATAATGACATTAAGATGGAAATTCAACAAACAAAAAGAAACTATCAAGGAAATGTACCTTTAAAAGTAAAAGAAGGCATTTACAATAGACTGCCTTCCGAAAAAATATCAAATATTTTATTTAAAAATAAAGGCAATATAAGCTTTGAAAATAAAACAGCTAGTGCTGGTTTAAATATCTTATCTTATTCTAATGGTGCAGCCTATGCTGACTTAGATAATGATGGTGATTTAGATCTTGTAGTAAACAATATGGATAGTGAATCTTTTTTATTTAAAAACTTAACGGTTGAAAAAAAGAGGGGAAATTTTTTAAAAATAATACCAAAAGGAAACCTATCAGAAAGTTTTGTAAAAGTATTAATTAGTTACGACAAAAAACAAAAAATAAAAGAATCTAGAAGAGTTAGAGGCTACCTGTCTTCTGTAGATAATGCACTTTATTTTGGATTGGGTGATGTTAAAAAAATTGATACTGTAAAAGTATACTGGCCTTCTGGAAAATATGAAGAAATTTATAATATTAATAGTAACACTACATTAACTGTTGTAGAAAAAAATGCTAATAGAACGAGGCCATACAAATTAGAAAAAGAGAAAACTCTCTTTAATAAATCTAAAAACATCATTTCATTTAAACATACAGAAAATACATTTAATGATTTTAAAAAGGAAATTCTGCTGCCCTATAAACAATCATCTTTAGGTCCATTTATAACAAAAGGAGATGCTAATGGTGATGGAATTGATGACCTTTATATAGGTGGTGCACATAATCAATCTGGAGCATTGTATATCAAAAAAAACAATTCCTATGTAAAAATGAATTCTAAGGCTTTTAAAGAAGATTCAGAATACGAGGATATGGAAGCTCTTTTTGTAGATATAGATTCTGATGGGGATAACGATTTGTATGTAATTAGTGGAGGAAGTGAATTTATTGAAAATGATTCGGCTCTAAAAGATAGAATTTATTTAAATGATGGCATGGGTAATTTTAAAAGAGACGCATCTTCTGGTATAAATCAATTTAATTACAGTGGTAAAACTGTGACAAAAATTGATTTTGACAATGATGGGGATCAAGATCTCATTGTCGGTAATAGAATCGTACCTCAAAATTACCCATTACATGTTCCTTCTTTAATCTTTGAAAATAATAATGGAAAATTCACTGAGGTTACCAATAAAATATGTCCTGAATTAGAAAATTTTGGCATTATCAATAAAGTGATCTCAACTGACATTAATAACGACGGATGGCAAGATTTTATGGTTGTTGGTGAATGGACTCATATTGGTGTTTTTTTAAACAACAAAGGAACTTTTAAAGATATTTCCCAAAAGAGTAACCTAAAAAATGAGAAAGGGTGGTGGTATACAATTGTAGAAACAGATATTAATAAGGATGGTTATAAAGATTATCTAATTGGAAATGTAGGTTCTAATATTAAACACAAGGTATCTAATGAGAAAACAATGAGAATTTATGCAAATGATTTTGATAATAATGGCTCCCTAGATGTTGTATTAAGTCAAGAATACAACGGTATTTTTGTTCCCTCTAGAGGAAAGGAATGTTCTACTCAACAAATGCCTTTTATTTCTGAAAAAATTCCAACTTTTAGTGAATTTGCAAACGCTTCTTTGGTCGATATTTATGGAGAAAAAATTTATGATGCATATCAAAGAGAAGTAAATCAATTTAAATCGCTCTTACTAATAAATAATACTGATGGAACATTTAAAAAAGTAGTTTTGCCAAAATTAGCACAAACCATGCCCATTTTAGATGGAGAAACTATTGATATTAATAAGGATGGATATGAAGATTTAATTGTTGTTGGAAACATTTATAATACAGAAGTAGAAACACCCAGACTAGATAATAACTACGGATTAGTTTTGATGTCAAATAAAAAAGATAATTACACTGTTTTAGGACCAAATAAAACTGGTTTATATATACATGGTAACGCAAAATCAGTAGCATTAATTAAAGACAAAAAAACATCATTACTTATTGGCTTAAACAATGGGATTGTTCAAACATTTGAGCTTGCTAATTAAAGTAAAAGTTTGTGCTATCTTTTTTTTAAAGATAAATACTTATAAGTAATCTTTTTGTTCTTAGAGATTTTTTTATGATACCTTTACAGCATCTATGGACAACACAACAATATTTGGATTAAGAGCAATCATTGAAGCAATTAATAGCGGATCAACAATCAACAAAGTATATCTTCAAAAAGGGTTGAGAGGAAGTTTATTCTTTGAATTAGAAACGCTCATTAAGCAAGAAAAAATTACTACTAGTTTTGTTCCAGTAGAAAAACTTGATAGACTCTCTAAAAATAAAAATCATCAAGGAGCAGTAGCTCAAATATCACCCATAGAATTTGCTGATTTAGAAAAATTAATTGAAACTAGTCTAGAAGCTACAGATGCTCCCTTATTCTTACTACTAGATCAAATATCAGATGTAAGAAATTTTGGCGCTATTATTAGAACTGCAGAATGTACTGGTGTAGATGGAATTATTATTCAACAAGGTGGTAGTGCTCCTATTAATGCAGAAACTATTAAAACTTCTGCTGGTGCAGCTTTTAAACTTCCTATCTGTAGAGTAAATCATATTAAAGATGCAATTTACACGTTACAAGCTTCTGATATAAAAATTGTAGCAGCTACAGAAAAAACAGAAGACTTATTGTATAGTGTAGACTTTAAACAAGCTATTGCAATTGTAATGGGGTCTGAACATAGAGGGATTAACCCGTCTGTTCTAAAAATTGTAGATTATAAAGCAAAACTACCTATACTAGGATCTATTGATTCTTTAAATGTTTCTGTTGCTTGTGGTGCATTCTTGTATGAGGCCCTTCGTCAAAGAATATCATAGTTTAAAAATACTTAATAAATTTACTACATGTCTTCTTTAATGGGCTCCTCCTCTACTTTTGGTGGTGAAAAATTACCATTTTCATCAAATAACAAATCAAATTCAGTCTCAGAAAATTGATATTGCTCTCTTATAATTCCTTTTTTTCGATATAAAAAAGCAAATAAAAGACCTATTAAAAAACCAGACAAATGTCCTTCCCAAGAAATTCTATCTTCAGTTGGAATAATAAACCATATCATGCCACCATATAAAAAAATGACCACCAAGGACATGGCAATAAGTCTGTAATGTTTTCGTATAATTCCACTAAAGAAAATAAAGCTAAATAACAGATAAATAACACCACTTGCCCCAATATGATAAGAATCTCTTGCTATAATCCAACAAAACAAACCAGAAAAAAGTATCCCATAGATTAAAACTTTGTGAGCAATCTTTCTGTAGAAATAAAATAACGACGCTAGCAGCACAAATAAGGGTATAGAATTGTTAGAAAGATGTGAAGCATCACTATGTATAAAAGGGGAAAATAAAACACCTCTAAGGCCCTTAATTTCTCTTGGTAAGATTCCGTAGGTATTAAAATTATATCCAAACGTAATTTCTACCCAGTAAATAAGCCATATTGCAACAATGGCTACTATGGGAACCCAAAGTACATTTTTATGATAGGTAAGAGAGCTGTCTATTTGCATATTTAATTCTTATCAAAAACAAAACCAGTTACTAAATTAACAACTTCTGTCATAAATCTTTACTATTTTTATAGTTATGAATGAACCTTTGGCAGAAAGAGTGCGTCCTAAAACACTAGAAGACTATATTAGTCAGCGACATTTAGTAGGTGAAAAAGGTATTTTAACCAACCTTATTAAACAAGGAATACTTCCCTCGTTAATTTTTTGGGGACCTCCTGGCATTGGTAAAACTACCTTGGCAAATATTATAGCAACAACTTCAGAGAGACCTTTTTTTACCTTAAGCGCTATTAGCTCTGGTGTGAAAGATGTAAGAGAAATAATAGAAAAAGCAAAAAAAGGAAGCGGATTATTTACAACTAAAAACCCCATATTATTTATAGATGAAATTCACCGTTTTAGTAAATCACAACAAGATTCTTTATTAGGCGCTGTAGAGAAAGGTTGGGTAACCTTAATTGGAGCAACTACCGAAAACCCTAGTTTTGAGGTAATACCAGCACTTTTATCTAGATGCCAAGTGTATATTTTAAATTCATTTGACAAAAGCGATTTAATTTTATTATTAAAAAGAGCAATTAAAGAAGATACAATTTTGTCAAAAAAACAAATAATATTGAAAGAGACCGATGCCTTATTGCAAGTTTCTGGAGGTGATGCACGAAAATTATTAAATATTTTTGAATTGGTTGTTGGCAATGAGGACATAATTACACTTACTAATAAATTGGTGTTAGAAAAGATTCAGAAAAATACTGTGAGATATGATAAGACTGGTGATCAGCATTATGATATTGTTTCTGCCTTTATAAAATCTATCAGAGGAAGTGATCCTAATGGTGCTGTATATTGGCTGGCTAGAATGATTGAAGGAGGTGAAGATTTAAAATTTATAGCCAGAAGATTATTAATAGCTGCCTCTGAAGATATTGGAAATGCCAATCCTACAGCTTTAATTTTAGCAAACAATACATTTCAAGCAGTTGCTGTTATTGGGTATCCAGAATCTAGAATTATATTAAGCCAATGTGCGGTATACCTAGCAAACTCGCCCAAAAGCAATGCCTCTTACATGGCTATTAACAAAGCCCAAGAAATTGTAAAAACAACAGGTGACTTACCAATTCCTCTTCACTTAAGAAATGCGCCTACAAAATTAATGAAAGATCTAGATTATGGTAAAAACTATAAATATGCCCATGATTATGAAGGTAGTTTTATACAGGAAGAGTTTTTACCAAAAAGCATTTCAAACACAAAAATATATGACCCTGGAAAAAATGCACGAGAAGAAAAATTTAGACAAGAACTAAAAAAAATATGGGGTAATAAATATAATTATTAAAATTTTATTTGATATTTTTCTATGGTCAAAACTCCATTTTTATAGTATTCAGCTAGCCAATAAGTTCCTTTATTAAAAAGTACTCCATTTTGATCTTTAATAATAAACTTGGTTTTGTCTGTTGTTTTTAATAACAGAAAGAGAACAGATGGGGTGTTATTAATAAGTTGATAAGTTCCATTAATTTCCTGAGCATATAATAATGGATATTCTAATTTTTTAGATTCATTTACTAAATCTTTTTTAGTTGATACAATAGGTTGTACAACTTTCACGTTGGCAGGAATATCAGAAACAGGTATTACTGTTATAGTTTCTTGAATACTTGGTGATTTTTTTTTATGGGGTTTAACTAAATTTACAATAGCAGAAGTGTATATGAAATGTAAATTAGGAATAGTCGCAAATGCTTTTCGGATAGATTCTCTATAAGCTCTTTCATAATCTTTTAATTTGCTAGTCCCTTTATTGGATGAAAAAACTAGTTTTTCGTTACAATCTTTCAACTCTATAAAATTTTTTGAAATAAACATACCAGAATTATCTTTGATAGTTACATACAAAGCATTGCATTTATTATCAAGGAAATCTTTTGGAAGCTCATCAGTATCTAAATATGCATTAAAACCAGCTTTATTGAATAAAAACTTAGTAAAAGAGCTTGTTTTATAACGATCTACTTGTTTTAAGAAATCAAAAGTACTGTCAACAATTATATATTTGTGCTGACTAAAAGTACTGTTTTGACCAAAACTTACTGAGGAAATAACTAAAAAAAATGTAAAGAAATAGAAATATTTCATAATTAATTTATTACAATATTAAACCCAAAGTTAAGAGAAATATTATTAGCCGAAGCTACATCTGTTACTGCTAAAATATTGTCTAAGACGCCAAATATATTTAATTTTCCTACTCGTAAAGAAGTTGCAACACCAAAAATAGCAGCAGAATAATCATTGATGGTGTGTGTGAATTTAGTGTGTATTTTTTTTGAAAAAGATTTTTCATAAAAACTAGTAAAAGAAAGTTGAGGCTTTAGCGGCCGCATAATAGTATGAATCTGAAAACCAATAGAATTATAATAATACTGTTTATGAGTTTTTGTGTAACAGAATTTACTCCTTTTTTCTCCAAAACTATATTTTAGTGCTGCATTAATCTTCATAGGCCTCCAGGAAGTGTAGGTGTTTTCAGTTTCTCCAGTTGGCACATTAGCATTAAAATCTTCCTCTAATTGTTCCCAATAATCTGAGGGGTCATCAGAGTTATATTCGAAATTTATACCATCTAAAATATAATTCCCTTTAGCAGTATAATTTCTTATATTCTTAGAATATTTAATAAAACCAACGTCTATAATACTTCCTGTAAATTCTAGCTGAGGTGAAAAATGATAGGTTAACCCAACATCAAAACCAAGTCCTAAATTACCACCCAAAAGTGTATTAGAAAATACATCATTAAAGGATTCATTAGCATCACCATTAGAATCTGTAATTCCAGATGTTCTTATTTCAGCATCTAGATTATCTAATGTTTGTCTTATAATGTTTGTGTTATTAGTGGTAGCTGTAATTGTACCTGAGTTATTATTTGTTTCAATATTTAAACTTGAAGAATATATTTTAAGCCTACCTCCAATAGTTAATTTTTCATCAACTTTTCTAGACATTCCAGCATGTAAAACACCTAACATATCTGCTTTCATAACTAATTCTGATATAGAAAAAGGTCTATTTAAAAAGGGTTCATTACCGTAGTATACTAATTCTGTGATATCCTTTGGAAAATAAGTAATTAGGTCTAATTCTTCATAAAACCCAAAACTAACATAGGTTTTATCATCTATTCTAAGACCAGCACTTAAAACTTCAACTACCGTATTTATATTTATGTAATCGTCTGAATCTATTTTATTGAGTACTTCTTCAAATTTTAAGTTAAAGTCTCTAGAGTCATTTAAAAACAAATCTGCAAGAGTAAATCCTGTAAAACCAGCTTTAAAAGATAAATTAGAAAACACAGGAATTCCATAATGACTTTTAAAATTAGTTTCTGCTCCTGGGTTTAGCATTAGATTTTGAGGAATTTCTCCAAATGAAAATAAGAGTTGTTGCTGAGCATTTATTGAACTTGTTATGGCTAATATGAAAAATAATATATATTTTTTCATCAAATTAAAATCTTAAATAAAAAGTTCCTGAAGACCTGAATTTAAATACTTTTTCAATAGCTGGATTTAAGTTTGTTGATGCAGGTGGCAAAATAATATCTGTCCTAAATCTTGTCGAATTTAGAAATTCTGGAGTAGTTTCTATCAATATAGTTCTAGTAGCTGAATAATTTAGATCTCCAGCATCAATAATAAATTCATCAACTGTATATGTAATGTTGTTATCATCGTCTAAAAAAAACATGTTGACTAAAAACATTCTATTAAATCCATTTTCTACTTCAAAATCTATCTTTAGTTCAACTAAATTCTCTTTTAATATTGTTGTTTCTAAAATTCTAAATACCGTAATATCTGAAACAACAGATATTTCTTGGTTAAATTCATCAAGAAAATTATTCTGATTTAATTCAAAGTATACTATTGGTGAATTAACTACGGGTTCTAAAACTAGATTTGTATTGTCAAAGTTTAGATTGTCTGAACAGGATATAAACAAAGCAACACAAAATAATATTTGTAAGGGGGCTAACTTAAATTTCATGTGTGAAAATTTTATTTTATAAGTATTGTTTTATTTCTAAAAGATGATTTACCGATGTAATAGTATCTGGAATCATATTACTTTTTTCTGAATTATAATGTATTGCTCTAATACCACAATTAATTGCTCCTTCTATGTCAGCCTCTAAATTATCTCCAATCATAATAGAATTAGAGGCAGTCGCATTTACTTTTTTTAATGCATACTCAAAAACCTTTGGGTTTGGCTTTTTAACTCCCACAGATTCAGAAGTAATAATAGCCTCAAAAAATTTATGAATACCAGATTTTTCCATTTTTTTAGTCTGAATTTCCTCAAAACCATTGGTAATAATATGAAGTTGGTATTTGTGTTGTAAATATTCTAGTAGCTCAAAAGTGCCTTCAAATAAATTATTATAGTTTGGTAACTTAAGAATATATTCTTCGGAAAGATGATGAATTATATCATCATTAACATCATAATCTAAGGCCTCAAAAGTTTCTTTAAGTCTTAAATATTTTAGGTCTTTCTTGGTAACTTGCTCTAACCTGTATTTTTTCCAATAGCTAAAATTAATTGGAATATAGGTTTTTATAAACATGTTAAAATCTACTGTAATATTAGAAGCTGGTAAAATCTCTTGAAAAGTTAGTGCAGAATTTTTCTCAAAGTCCCACAAAGTATGATCTAAATCAAAAAAAATATGTTGTATTTTCATGAGGTAAATATAATAATCTAGCATTTAAAATGTTTGAACTTATTATATATTTGTTTGTTAACTAAAACTTTTGAAAAAAAAACTTCATATTTTATTTTTGTGTGGTTGGTATCCATCTAGGGTATTACCAAATAATGGCGATTTTATTCAAAGACATGCAGAAGCAGTTTCTTTAAAACATGAAGTTACCGTTATTCATATTATAACAGATAAAAATTGCATAGAGAATATTGAAATTAATTTTCAGGTTATTGCTGGAATAAAAACTTATATAGCTTATATTAAACATACAGAAAATCCTGTTTTAAAATTTTTTAGATTTTATAAGGCATATCAAGAAACCCTAAAAAGAATACCCTTAATAAATTTTGTTCATCTTAATTCTATTTTTCCAATGGGTATTTTCGCACTCCTTTTAAAATGGAAAAATAAGATTTCTTATATTATTTCAGAACATTGGAGCGGTTACCATTTTCCACGCAATAAATCTATTGGTTTAATTGAAACGATTATTACAAAACTAATTGTTAAAAATGCTAACTATGTCTGCCCTGTATCTAAAAACCTACAAGGTGCTATGATAAATTTTGGGTTAGATGGCAATTATTTTCCTGTACCAAATGTAGTAGATACATCATATTTTAATTTATCAAAAGACAGTGATAGTAGTAAATTTATTATTACACATATTTCAGGTATGGGAGATGATTGTAAAAATATTACAGGAATTTTAAATGTAATAGAAAAATTACAGAATAAAATTCCATCAATAGTATTTAATCTAATTGGTGAAGATTCTAAAAAATACATTCCTCAAATTGAAAGTTTAAATATCAAAAATATTAATATTATTGATCAAATACCTCATCTAGAAGTAGCAGAATATTTAAAAAAATCGAACGTATTTGTATTGTTTAGCAATTATGAGAACCTACCATGTGTTATCTTAGAATCTTTCGCTTGTGGTTTACCCGTTGTTTCTACAAATGTTGGAGGAATAAGTGAATATTTCCCACAAGATTTTGGTACTCTCATAAATCCAAGAGACGAAATTTCTCTTGAAAAATCGATACTAAAAATATATAATTCAGAAACTAAACTAAATAAAGTAAAAATGCATTTGTATGCTAAAGAAAATTTTAGCAAAGAGTCAATATCAACAACTTTCTCAAATTTATATAATAAATCATTAAAATAATTACCCTGAAATTACTAAAAACATACTTATTAAATTTCTTACACAGAGCCGGCAGCTACGTTTTTATAACTACTGTACTTGCAAGAGTTTTTTCTTTCATTGCTTCTTGGTTGGCGCTAAAATTAATTTCTAATGAAGAATTAGGAGTTGTTCTTTTTTCTTATAATATTGTTGTTTTTTTAATTCCAATTAGTGGCTTTGGATTAAATCAAGGTTTACTAAGATATGGAGCTTTATTTAAAGAAAAAGAAGAAAAAAACAGTCTTTTTTTATATGTATTAAAAAAAGGATTATTAGCTTCTGGAGTTTTAATTGTACTAATAATTATTAGCAGTTTTTTTATCTCTTTTAAATTTGAGAATACACAGTTGTATGTAATTACTTTATCTTTTATAATCCTACCAGGCTTCCTTTTTGAAATTATTAGAGTTCAATTTAGACTTCAACATAATAACAAATCATATGCCTACACAGAGCTAACACATAGTATTACTCTTTTAGTCAGTGTATTTTTATTGAGTTATTTCTTTCAAGAAATTGGTTATACCATAGCACTTCTACTAACTCCATTAATATCATCTTTCTTATTTATAAAAAAATTGAATATCGATTTTACTTCAAAAATAAGATTATCAATTACCAATTTTTCTTTTTGGAAATATGGATTTTTCGCAAGTTTATCTAATGTTCTTACACAGTTACTTTTTGCTGTAGATATTTTGTTAATTGGCCACTTATTAGAGGACACCGAAATGGTAACAAATTACAGATATATTTCTCTAATACCGTTTAGTTTACTTTTTTTACCAAGAGTATTTATTTCTACAGATTTTGTTGCATTCACAGAAAAAATATATGATAAAAAATATATTTTTAATTATATAAAAAGTTATATGTTATTTTTTTTAATAACAAGTTGTTTTATGCTTCTAACCAGTTATATATTTGCTGAGCAAATTCTAACAATACTTGAACCTAATTTCACACAATTTGTAGATACTTTTTTAATTCTGATGATAGGAATTACAGGTATTTATATTATTAGAGGGCTATTTGGCAACTTACTATCATCAATAGGAAAAGCAAACGTAAACTATTATATAGCGAGTATTTCATTAATAATAAACATTACATCAAACTATTATTTAATTCCAAAATACGGAATTAAAGGTGCAGCAATTACCACAGCAATTTTAATGTGGTTCTCTAGTATTTTATCTTTAATTTGTTTTTTATATCTCTATAAAAACTTATCGATTAAAAAATCTTAAAATGATATATATTTATTAAACTCTAACATTTAAATAGCTTTAAAAGAAAATGTAAATCTTTATATTTTAATTATTAATAAAAAGCAAAAAAACTATCAATACGATAATAATATAGGTAAAAAGTATTTAGATGATAACATAAAGAAAACTCCAAATAAAAAATAGAAATCTATAACAAAACATTTAAAAAATACTCTTAGTAAATACACTATAACTCTCTACTTCCGAGCCAAAACTTTCATAGAACTTAGCCACACCAGAAACCATAGAACCTTCAAAGTCTAAGATATATTCTGAATCTTGGAAGTTCTTGATTATTGTAGTTATCAATAAAGTCATAGCACCATTTTTTTTAGACAAATTATTATGAACAGGAACTAAATAAGTAACCCTTTTCATATCATCTAGCAAAAGAACACAGGATATTAGAACTCCATTACTTCTAATACCATAGAGCTTCAGACTTCCATTTTTAATTTGTAAAATATTTTCAAGAACATTTTTAATAAAATTGTGTTCATCGTAAAATTTATCATTTAATAAATAGAATTTAAAAAATTCTTTGACTGATACATCTTCATCAATAATTAAGGAAGAAGCAATTGCTTTTTTTAAATCTCTTTTTCTATTATTACTAAAACCAGCAATTAATGCTTCTGAAGTTTTATTTAAAGCTAAAACATAGTTGTTTTTTTTAACCAATTTTTTGCCATCGATATTATTTTCCGCATTTAATTGTAATGAAATTCTAAAGAATTTATTTGGTATATTTTGTATAAAATCTAAAACTAGTTCTTTTGATATTTTCTTTCTTGCAAAAACTCCTAATTGCTGACAGAAAAAAGGTTGCGTAACATATTTTATAAAATATTTCTGTTTCCAAGGAATCGGCATTACCGCCTCGTAATCATTCAAAACCAAAACATCCCAATTGTCTGCAACAATATCTAAATACCAAGAAAATGCATAAACTCTCCTTTGTATAGAGTTCTCTATACAATCATTGTACTTTGCAACCTCTAACTCTTCTCTAGATAGGTATTTAATAGGCATTTTTACGAATCATTTTTAGCATGGTTTCATACACTCTTTGCCAGCCATTCCAGCGAAGATAACCACTAACACTTTCATTGTGAAATAGGGTAATAAATGTTCCTTTTACCTTCATTACCTCTTGTAATAAATCTTTTGTTCTCCCTAAAGATTGCTTTGGCGTTAACCCCATATAATCGTTTAAAGTGGTATCCATTAGTGCAAAAGGATAAATTAGCAATGGGGTTTGTATTTCAAAATCTAAATCAAAAAAGTGAAAAGGGATAGATGTACCAGCCCTAAAACCAACATGACTTGCATATCCCATAGAATAATCTTCGTTAATTTCTAAATCAATTAAATTTTGATACGTTTCTGGCAAGCTAAAACGCAAAAAATGTTGCCTAGAAATAGTGGCAGGAATATTTGTAATAGACTCTAACCGTTCTTTTTCTTTTTTTAACATTACACTATTCTTCATCGTGTAATAAGATGGATGCAATCCAATACTTGCATAATCTGCAATGTGCTTAATTAACAATCTAAATTGTCTTTTGGTAGCAGATACATTGGTGTCAAATGTGGTATAATCTGCAATAAGAAAGAAAAAAATTACCTTTACTTTGTAGGTGTTACTTAGAGCTAAAATATGCTCAAATGTATTGTATGGGTCTTTTCTTACTCTCAGAAGAACCAATAATCGATCCCAAAAACTTTTTAGATGTAACTTGAAAAAATCATTGATAAAACCCCCTGAAGTTCTTACAAAACTTTTATACTTGTAAGCATAGGCATTGTCTACATCTATAGTAGAGATATAGCTAAACTCTCTTTCTGGAAAATGATATTCGGGAAAACGTTCTTTTAAAATATCTTTTAATTTTAACGCCCAAATATCTACAACAGGTTTTTCTAAAAATCTAAATTTATAAGCCAAACTTTGCTCTGCTGTAAATCGTTCATGCACATCTCTTACATGAGGCAAATACTCTTCATACCTAGAAATTAAATAAAAACTAGCTGCAAAAATATCAAATGGAATGCTAGAATTTGAACTCGTGTTAAAAAAACAAGGGGTTTCATCCCATTTAGAAATATTTATTTCTAAGTCGTTTACACCTTGTTCAAATAGCAATTCATTACTTCTTATAAAGAACTCTTTTCCTAAAGGAACTTTGGTATAGCTCATTTTTGGCCCATTATGAGCAACAAACTCTTCAACTTTAGATGTAAAAGATACTGGACTCAGAAGAATTCTAGTAAAAATATGCTTAAAGATATACCGTACTCTTGGGGTAATCTTGTGCGTATAGACGAGTATCAAAACTGAAGAGACATTTAAATTTCACCATTATCGGCAAAGCTAAAATAAGACTTTTCAGTAATTATTAAATGATCTAGGAGTTTAATATCTAAACTTAAACCACCTTCTTTAATTTTTTTGGTAAGAACCTTATCTTCTGCACTTGGATTTGTATTGCCAGATGGATGATTATGACAAATAATAATGGCAACAGCAGATATTTCTATTGCTTTCTTAAACAACAGTCTTACATCTACTAAGGTTGCAGTAATACCTCCTTTACTTAGTTGATCTTTTGAGAGTACTTTGTTAGAATTATTTAAATACAAAACCCAAAACTCTTCATGTGGTAGTGCTCCTATTAGGGGTTGCATCATAGAAAAAACATTTTTACTACTACTAATTTTGGGGTTTTCTATAAAGGTTTCTAGCTGTCTTCTCTTTCCTAATTCTAAAGCAGTCATAATAGCTATCGCTTTTGCAGGACCTATTCCTTTGAAGGCTGTTAATTTGTTTAGAGAAAGCTTTGCCAATTCATGAATATTATGATGTACAGATTCTAAAATTCTTTTGGAGAGGTCTACAGCACTTTCTTGTTTATTTCCTGAACTAATTAGAATGGCTAGAAGTTCTGCAGAACTAAGTACTGAAGCTCCTTTAGAAATTAATTTCTCTCTGGGTCTATCGTCTATTGCCCAAGATTTAATGGTTGTTTTTTTCATGTAGTAACTTTTTTTCTAAAGATACAAAACATGTTTAAAATGAACATCAATCGTTATTTATATGACTCACAATATTAAGTTTTATATCTTTGTATGATATTTCTTACGATCTATGAAAATTATTATAGCAGGTGCTGGAGACGTTGGGTTTCATTTAGCAAAGTTATTGTCTTACGAATCACAAGATACATATGTGATAGATTTTGATGGGGAGAAGCTAAACTACATCAATAATCACTTAGATGTAATCACCAAAAAGGGGGATGCTACATCTATAAAATTACTCAAAGAAATTGGTATAGAATCTACAGATATTCTATTAGCAGTAACAGAATCTCAAAATACTAATTTTACCATTTCAGTAATTGGAAAGTCTTTAGGAGTTAAGAAAACCATTGCAAGAATAGACAATCCAGAATTTCTTAAAAACGATCATATAGATTTTAAGAAATTTGGCTTAGATTATATGATTTCTCCAGAAGAATTGGCCGCAGATGAAATTAAAATGCTGTTAAATCAATCATCATTTAACGATACTGTTACTTTTGAAAACGGTTTATTTAATGTAATGGGAACTTCCTTAGATTATAAATCACCTCTTTTAAACACTACCGTAAAAGAAGCTAGAGAAACCTTTTCAAATGTAGATTTCATAACCATTGCTATTAAAAGAGAAGGCATCTCACAAACTATAATCCCAAGAGGAGATTCTGAATATAAACTAGGAGATCAAGTTTATTTTTCTGTACCACATTATAGTATAGACAGTTTATACCCCATTGTTGGAAAAGAACATTTAAAGATTAAAAATGTAATGATTCTTGGTGGAAGCTCTATTGGCTCCAAAACAGCAAGAAACCTTTGTAAAGAAAACTTTAAAGTAACACTCATAGAAAAAGAGCGAGAAAAGTCTTTACTCTTAGCAGAAGAATTAAATGAAACTCTTGTAATTAATGGTGATGGTAGAGATATTGAACTATTAGAAGAGGAAAACATCAGAGAAATGGATGCTTTTGTGGCAGTTACAGGAGATTCTGAAACCAATATTATGTCTTGCTTAGTCGCCAAATCTAAAGGTGTTAAAAAAACAATTGCTTTGGTTGAAAATATGGATTACATAAATATTTCTCAAACCATTGGAATTAATACCCTTATTAATAAAAAATTAATTGCTGCCAGTAGTATTTTTAGACACATTAGAAAAGGTGAAATTCTAGCCTTGGCAAATCTTCACAATATAGATGCTGAAGTTTTTGAGTTTGAAGTATTGCCTAATGCAAAAGTCACAAAAAAACCAATTAAAGAATTAAAATTTCCAAGAGATGCCGTTTTTGGAGGAATTATTAGAGACGGAAAAGCATTAATGTCTTTTGGAGATTTTCAAATACAAAGCGGTGATAAAGCTATTGTTTTCTGTTTACCTGAAGCAATTCATATAGTTGAAGACTTATTCCGATAAACATGGGAAGTCTTAATATTAAAATAATCTATCGGTTTTTAGGGCTTACAGCAGTTCTTAACGGAATCTTTATGTTTATTGCTATTCCTTTTAGCATGTATCATAAAGAGGAGGCTCAAATGGGTATCTTAAATGCTGGAATAATTACTATATTTTTAGGATTATTATTGTACTTTTTCAACAAACCAACCACCACTAATATTCATAAAAAGGAGGGCTATCTTATTGTTACATTGGGCTGGCTTACCTTATCTTTTACAGGAATGCTACCCTATTTATTTACTGGAGCAATTCCAAACATAACAGATGCTTTTTTTGAAACCCTGTCTGGATATTCTACTACAGGTTCTTCTATTTTAACCGATATAGAATCTATGCCAAAAGGAATTTTATTTTGGCGGAGTGCTACTCACTGGATTGGTGGTATGGGAATAATTGTACTTACCATTGCTATTCTTCCTCTTTTGGGAATTGGCGGTATGCAGTTATTTATGGCAGAAGCTCCAGGACCCTCAGCAGATAAGTTACATCCCAGAATTACAGACACTGCAAAACGTCTTTGGTTAATCTATGTATCACTTACTTTTACAGAATTCTTACTACTTAAAGTAGCCGGTATGACTTGGTTTGATGCCATTAACCATGCAATGGCAACTGTTAGTACTGGCGGATTTTCAACTAAAAACGCTAGTTTATCTTACTGGAATGCCATGCCTTTAGTACAATATATTATCATCTTTTTTATGTTTGTAGCGGGCACAAACTTTGTACTTACCTATTTTGCCTTAAAAGGAAAAGTTCGTAAAGTGGTACAAAGCGAAGAATTTAGATATTACTTTTTTGGTATTATAGGAATTACAAGTATTGTAGCTGTAATTATTTTATTTTTTCAAGACGAAACCCTACAAACTACCATCGCACACCCAGAAGTTTTTGGAGCTACAGAAAGCGCTATCAGACATGCACTTTTTCAAGTTACATCTATAATAACTACTACCGGTTTTGTGACCTCAGATTTTACCATGTGGAGTTATTTTGCTACTGGTATTTTCTTTGCCTTATTCTTTGTTGGAGGCTCCGCAGGTTCTACCAGTGGGGGTATTAAGATTGTAAGACATATTGTTATGCTAAAAAATAGTTTTTTAGAATTTAAAAAAACCTTACATCCTAGTGCCATTATTCCTGTTAGATATAACAAAAAATCCGTTGGTCAGAACATTGTATTTAACATTCTTTCTTTCTTTGTGATTTACATGCTTATTTTTATGATTTCGTCGGTAATACTCACTTTTTTAGGACTAGATTTTACCTCTGCTTTGGGAGCTGCTGCATCTTCATTAGGAAACATTGGACCAGCAATTGGATCTGTGAGTCCTGTAGATAATTTTGCACATTTATCTTCTGGTGCCAAGTGGTTTTGCTCTTTTTTAATGTTGATTGGCCGTTTAGAATTGTTTACCGTTCTTATTCTATTTACTCCATTTTTCTGGAGAAAGAATTAAAATTTTTTTTATTCTAATTTTTTTTCTAATTTTAAAATAAAAAAATTATGAACAAGAATTACCCCTTAAAGGTACACATATGCCTTATTTTTATCGTTAGTTTATTTTTAAATTCACATGCCCAGTCTCCTGGAGATATCGCATTTATTGCATTTAATGCTGATGGAGACGATGATTTTGCCATTGTTGCATTAACTGAATTGGCAGCAAATTCAACCATATACATTACAGACAATGAATCTGATGGAGCTGGCGGAATTACTTCTGGTGAAGGAACACTTACTTGGTTTACAGGAACTACTTCAATAAAAGCAGGAACAGTGGTTGTATTTACTGATGTAGATAATGGAACTAATCCAAACTTTGGCGTATCTATTGGTTTATTATCTGAAACTGGTGGGTTTAAAATTCCAGCATCTAAAGAAGGAATACTTGCTTTTGTAGGTACAGATGATAGTAGTCCAACTTCATTTATTGCCGCCATACAGATAGGTAATGACCCCTCTAACTTAGGCCCGTTTGATGGTGATGAGATCACATTAACTAACACTGGTTTAGTTATTGGCACTTCTATTATTGTAGTTGATAGCTCGGCTTCGCCAGATGGTGCTGTATATAATGCCTCCAGAGCTAGTCAAACTTCCTACAATGAATATTATACATTACTTATTGATGATGATTCAAACTGGACTAATGTAGTTAATGGTGACGGAGAAACACTTCTCCCCTTTTCATCTGAGGCTTTTACAATACATACAACTATCTGGACAGGAACTACTAGTAATGCATGGAATATATCTAGTAATTGGAGTAACGGACTTCCAACAAGTAGTTCTTTAGCAACGGTACCAGATGTAACAACATCTCCAATTATCAATTCAGGAACTGAAGCCGTAGTAGGAAATATGACCATTGATACAGGAGAAAATCTTACTATTAATAGTGATAATTCTATGAGCGTCTCAGGTCTACTAACAATTAATGGTTCTTTAGAAATGAACTCTGGTAGTTCATTACTAGTCTCAGGAACATCTACCGGGAATATTACCTACAACAGAACTTTAGGAACTACCAATTGGTATCTGGTCTCTTCTCCAGTTTCGGGACAGGCAATTGTTGATTTTTACACCAACGAGTCTCCAACTCTGGGAGATGGAGTTGGTGATGCACAAAATATTGGAATAGCACCTTATGATAATTCACAAGTTTTGGTTACAGATCGATGGAATTATTATACCGAAGGACAAGTAGATGGTGAAGATGGAGATGACACCACAGATACATTTATTTCTGGAACTGGATATGCGGTTCAGCTTCAAGCTTCTGGAAATATTTCATTTACAGGAACAATCCCTAACGACCATATTACTTCTGTTTTGTCTATTGGCTCTGGAGATGCATTTAACCTCATTGGAAACCCTTATCCTTCCTTTATATCGGCAAATGACCTTGCTGATGGCTTAGATAATAATGATGATCTACTATCTGTAAACACTGCTTACCTTAGTGAAGAAACCATTTGGTTTTGGGATCAATCAGCAAATGCAGGCGCTGGTGGATACCAAGAAATGAACCAGGCTAGTAGTGGACGATATATTGCCCCTGGCCAAGGCTTTTTTGTTAGCGCAAATACTACTGCAACCTTTACAATTAATGAGAATATGCAATCTCATCAATCAGATTTATTTCAGAAAACCACAACTTCTACAGTACCAAATATTCATTTAGTAATGACCAATGGAACAGCTACTAAAGATGCCGATATCTTTTATATTGATGAAACCACCACAGGGTGGGATAACGGTTATGACAGTTCTATATTTGGAGGTATTACCAATGAGTTTGCCATTTATACTTGGGCAGTAGCTGATGGTAATGGCAGAAACTTAGGAATTCAATCATTGCCAGATAATAACTACGAGAACATGATTATACCGGTAGGAGTAAACGCCGTATCTGGAACAACCATTACTATAGACGCAGCAACAAATAACTTTCCTGAAGCAATAAATATATATCTAGAAGACAAGCAAGATAATAGCTTTACACTCTTAGATGCTGATGCTAATTTTAGCACCGTTCTTGAAAATAATCTTTCTGGAATTGGACGTTTTTACTTGCATACCACTTCAAATACATTTAGTACTTATAATCTAGAAATAAGTAACAACGTGAGTATCTATGCATCAAGTAGAAAAAATTTACACATTGTAGGAATACACAAAGGAACAACTAAGCTTCAATTATACAATATCTTAGGAAAAGAAATATTAAAAACTTCATTTGAAGGAAATAGTCTAAATACTATTGAATTACCTAATCTTAGCAATGGTCTATATATTGCAAAAATTTCTTCAGCGGCAGGAACAATAAGTAGAAAAATAATTATTCAATAGTAGACAAACCTTATCATTATGAAAAATCAAAAGAAAGAAGATATTTCTAGAAAAGAGGCTTTAAAAAAGATTGGGAATTACGGAAAATATGCAGCTTTAACAGCCGTAGGAACTTATATGTTTTTAAACCCTAAAAAAGCACAGGCAATGAGTCCTGTAGATCCAGGAAGTGGTTTTTAAATAACCATAAAAGCCTTGAAAATTTCAAGGTTTTTTATTAGAGTTAAATCGTTTATGTTTGTGTATTAATAAAAAAAATATTGAATTTAGCGCTTATAAGACAACTAGAAGATAAAGCAGTTGTATGGTTTAAAAACTCCAATCAATATATTGTTGTAGAAAAACTTACGGCTAGCATTATAGAACAACTTCTTTACAAAGAATCCAAACAAAAAATAGCAAAAAGTTTAGTTGATGAGTTAGATATTCCTCTCATAGAGGCACTTAATTTTGTTACTGATCTTAACAAACAGCTTGTCATTCCTAATACAATAGAATACCCTGAAGAAAACAGTGCTATTTTAGAATATGAAGTTCCTTTGTCCTTTGCATTTGAGAACTACTACCTGATAAATTCTAAAATTATAAAAGTTGTTTTCTCTACAGAATTTGAACTTTCGTTGATTCATCCAAAATTTGCACATTTAGAAACTACAGCAACAACTGATGTTGATTTTTTGTTTCAGGTTTTTAATAATTCTAAGGATACCTTTTTAATAGTAGATGGAATCTTTGTTGGTGCTTGGACTCATGAAAATATTCATTATTTTCAAGGGAAATTTTGCATGAAAATAATTGAATCTATTTATCAAAAAAAAGAAAATGAATGGATGGGTGTATTTCATGCCTCTGCTATTAACTACAAAGAAGATGCTCTTTTAATTTTGGGTGACTCTGGAAATGGAAAAAGTACTTCTTTAGCACTTTTACAAGCTCAAGGATTTCATTGTATTGCAGACGATTTTGTTCCTGTAGACACCAATCATAAAGTAGTTACTTTTCCGGCAGGAATCTCTGTAAAACCAAAAGCTGTTGACGTTTTAATCTCTGACTATCCGTCATTAAAAATGGCTGCTGAATATTATTATAAGAGACTAAATAAAACCGTACGATATTTGCCTCCCAAGAATATAAACTACAAAAAGAAATTTCCTTGTAAAGCGCTCGTTTTTATAAAATATGATACTAGTGTAGAACTTAAGGTTTCTAAAATTTCAAACCTAGAAGCTTTTGAAAGTTTGGTGCCAGATTCTTGGATTTCTAAGGTTTCAGAAAATGCTGCTAGCTTTTTAACGTGGTTTTCTAATCTTCCGTGTTACCAACTCACCTACTCTAACAATGAAATGATGTATGCCACTATAAAAAGTATTTTTGAGGAAGAATTGTAAAAACTAAACCAGCCTCTTTACTTCTTCAAAATCTAAGCCTCCGTAATTTCCAGAACTCATTAAAACTACAGCTGTTTTCTCTATATTTTGACTGAATAAAAAAGTTTTAAATTCTTCAGGGTTGGTGTAAATAATTAAATCATCTCGTCCAAAAGCTTTCCCTATTTGTTCTTTAGAAACCTCTTCAAGTTGTTTTATTTTAACAGCATGAGGTGAATAAAACACCACCGCTTTATCTGCTTTGTTTAGAGCTCCTTTATATTCTTGTAAAAACTCAGTATTTAAACTACTGTAGGTATGCAGTTCTAAGCAAGCAATAAGATCTCTTTGTGGATACTGTCTTTTAACTGCTTCTGTAGTTGCTTTCACTTTACTTGGGCTGTGAGCAAAGTCTTTAAAAATTACAGTCTCTTGGCTTTCTGCAATTTTCTCTAAGCGTTTACTAGCTCCTTTAAAAGAGGCAATAGCCTCGTAAAAATCTTCTTCGTCTATTCCCATGTGCTGGCAAATCCACTTGGCTCCAGCTAAATTCTGCAAATTATGATCTCCAAAAATCTCTAAAGGCATTTGACCGTCTGGTGTATCTATAAACGTAATCCCATTTTCAATAATATGACTAGGAGTTGAATAAGCGTATTTTTTTATAGTATGTTCAGAACTTTCTACCACTTCCTTCAAAATAGTATCTTCTTCATTATAGACCATAATTCCTCCATTGGTTAAAGAATCTGTGAAAATTCTAAACTGCTCTATGTACCCATCAAAAGTTGGAAACACATTAATATGATCCCAAGCAATACCACTTAACAAAGCAATATTAGGCTTGTACAAATGAAACTTTGGTCTTCTGTCTATTGGAGAACTTAAATACTCATCGCCTTCTAATACAATAAATTCATTTTCTTTGGTTAGGTGCACCATGGTTTCAAAACCTTCTAACTGTGCCCCTACCATATAATCTACTGCTCTATCATTGTAAGCTAATACATGAAGAATCATAGATGTTATGGTAGTTTTTCCGTGAGACCCTCCAATAACTACTCTAGTTTTATCTTTAGATTGTTCGTATAAGAACTCTGGATATGAATAAATTTTTAAACCCATTTCTTGCGCTTGCAACAACTCTGGATTGTCTTTTTTTGCATGCATACCCAAGATAATCACATCTAGATGTTGTGTTATTTTTTCTGGAAACCACCCAAATTCTTTAGGCAACAATCCTCGTTTTTCTAAACGAGATTTAGACGGGTCATGAATAGTATCATCACTTCCAGTTACTTGGTAGCCTTTGTTGTGTAATGCAATGGCCAAATTGTGCATGGCGCTTCCTCCTATGGCAATAAAATGAATCTTCATTTGAGTTATTTATTCGTCAAATTTATTGTTTTTTCTTTCGTTCCTCTAAAACAACCCTAGTGGGTGTATCTTCTCCAGAAATAATACTTGTAGTTCCTTTAGCAACTGCTTGTATGGTTTGTGTGATAACCTTTATATTTAAAGTTGCTGCTTCATCAGATGCTTGATGATAGTCTTTATCTACATCTATAGGAGTGGTAGAAAATGTATGCGATGGTACTCCTAAACGAGCCAAAGAAGCATTGTCTGATCTAAAAAATAAATTAAAATTCTTGTACGGATCTGGAAACAATTGATAACCGGTTCCTATTAAATTTTTCTGAATTATTTTTCCAAAATCTGACCGTTCAAAACCTGTTAACCATGCAGTATTTGGTCCAAAACTTGGGGTTTTTCCAATCATTTCTAAATTAATGCCGGCAACAAATTTACTAGCGTCTATTCCTTTCCCAAAATGAGTAGAACCTATTAAACCCATCTCTTCTGCAGTAAATGCAGCAAAAACAATAGTTCTTTCATTTCCTGCTTTTTTAAAATATGCTGCCAAAGCTAACACACCAGCAACTCCTGAGGCATCATCATTAGCTCCATTATAAATACTATCTAAGACTCCTTTTTTGGCTCTAATTCCTAAATGATCATAATGTGCAGAAATAATGACAATTTCATCTTTTTTACTTGTTCCTTCTAACACTCCAATAATATTACTTGAAGTAATGTCTTCTTGGGTTCTTCTATTTTTAAAGGTTAGTGTTTGCCTGTAAGATGAAAGCGTATCATAGGTACTTAAACCAAGTCTTTTAAATTCATTCTCTATGTATTGGGCAGCTCTTTCAATACCAATGGTGCCAGCTCTTCTTCCTTCCATCTTGTCAGAAGCCAAGGTGTATAGATGTTTTCTAACCATGGTAGAATCTATTGATAATGAAATAATTTCTTTTGTGTTTTTTGTTTGACTTTTACAAGAAACAGCCATTAAAAACATCATCAAAAGGATCCCTATTTTTTTCATTTTCTTAAATTTTAAAGGGCTAAAGATACCAAACCTCAACAACATTTATTTTGTACTTTTGTTAAAAATTTTAGTAATGGATTTATCATTGGTACCAAACTTAAAAAACCTAGACGCTAATAACTTCTTTTTATTGGCAGGACCTTGTGCAATTGAAGGAGAAGACATGGCGCTTAGAATTGCTGAAAAGGTGGTTAGAATAACAGATGATTTAAAAATCCCATATGTTTTTAAAGGAAGTTTTAGAAAAGCCAACAGAAGTAGAATAGATAGTTTTACAGGTATTGGAGATGAAAAAGCCTTAAAAATTTTACAAAAGGTCTCAGAAACTTTTCAAATTCCTACAGTTACAGACATCCATGAAGCTTCTGATGCAGAAAAAGCAGCAGAATATGTAGATATTCTTCAAATTCCTGCATTTTTAGTGCGTCAAACAGATTTGGTGGTTGCTGCAGCAAAAACAGGAAAGGTGGTGAATTTAAAGAAAGGACAATTTATGAGCCCTGGCGCTATGAAGCACGCGGTTAAAAAAGTACAAGATGCTGGAAACAATCTAGTAATGACTACCGATAGAGGAACCATGTTTGGCTACCAAGATATGATTGTAGATTTTAGAGGAATCCCTGAAATGAGAGCTTTTTCTACCACAGTATTAGATGTAACACATTCTTTACAACAACCCAACCAAAGCTCTGGGGTTACGGGTGGAAGACCAGATATGATAGAAACCATTGCAAGGGCCGGAATTGTTAATCATGTAGATGGCTTATTTATAGAAACTCATTTTGATCCTGCCAATGCAAAAAGCGACGGAGCTAATATGTTAGATCTTCAGTATCTAGAGAAATTACTATCTAATTTAGTTGCCATAAGACAAACAATCAATAAATTATAGAGACTTTTTATGGCTACAAGTAAAAACTTAACAGAAAATACAACTCAAAACTTTATTTTAAAAGGGTTTAACAGCATTCAAATTGGCCTGTATATTTTGCTGGCCTCTTATGTTGTTAATGCTTCTATTTTAGGGTTTATTGCAGATAGCAATCCATTAGGCATGCTATCTATAGAAATTATAGAAACCGTCTGTTTATTTATGATAGTACTTGTTGGCTTCTTTTCTATGCTTGCTGTGTTTTTCTCAAGCAGAAGAGCTTCCCGGAAAGCTGGTGATATGGTTTGGAATGCAGCTTCTAAAAAACAGTTTTTGAGCTATTTTGTGAGTTTTATTGTTGGTGTTTTTTTATTAGTATTTGCAAAAAACTCATCAATTAACTACGCCACACCGTTCTTCTTATTGTATTTAGGCCTTGTATTGAGTGTCTTAAATACCCAACGAAAAAAAGAATATTACCTACTGGTTGCCCTAGCAATTTTGCTGGCCATTGTGGTGTATATAATACCTACCTATTGGTATTCTTCGCTCTTAATTGTTGGTGGAAGTTTCTTTGTATATGGTATTGCTATTAGAAAATAACCCTATTCCTTTCCTTCAAGATACGCTTGTAAATATGCATAGCGTTTTGTTAACTTACCATCTGAGGTCATTTTAGCACGATCTAAAACCTCCTCTTTATCATCATTATAAAAAGCAGGAATCACATGTTCTAAAAACAAGGTTCCAAAACCTTCACTAGCATCTTTTGGTAATTCACAGGGCAAGTTATCTACTGCCATTACTGCAATGGCACTAGGGGTTTTAAAATTAACTTCAGTTGCTGTTGTTGGATCATATCCATAAACAGGGTCTGCAATGGTAGAGGCTCTTAAGGTAGAGGCTACTGGCCCATCTATATCGCAAGAAATATCGGCTACTAAACGAATCTTAAAATGGTCTTTTTTTGCATCTTCTCTGGTAAATAAAAACGGAGATCCATCACCAAAAAAGTGACCTGCAATAAAATAATCTGTAACAGCTGCAAAACGCATAAAATCAGATTCATAATCTGACGGATTGTTATAAAAATCTCTATTAGTAAGTACCAGACCGTCTTTGCGTTTATTATACTCTAAAACATCTATTTTACAATATACTGGCTCTTCAAAATTAGTGGTAAGATAGTCTGACGTACTCACAGATTTTATATGCATGGCATCTAAAATTTCTTTAGCTCCTTTGGCTACTTTTCCTGTGCCAGTAAGTAGTATTTTAATAGCTGGCAAATCTACAGTATTGAGCTGGTCTATTAATGCTTGTAAATCTGCTAAATTTTCTGCTTTAGGCAATTGAAAAGTATTTTCTCGTAAACCAAAGGCTCTAAAACCGTTATAAGCGCCAACAAGCCCGGCGTAACGACCAAAACCAATAAGTCTATTGCCTTTAATATCGGTAATAACTTCGTGATCGTATAATGCAATGTTTTTCTCTAAAACAGCTTTTAGTAAATTTCTATTATATGGTTGTTTTTTGATGGTATGGCTAAAGAAAAAATATTTTTTATTGGGTATTAGTGCAGCTATAGGAACTTCTTTTACACCAATTAGCACATCGCAATCAGATAGGTCTGTGGTTACTTCAAATCCAGCATTTAAATAAGCATCGTCAGAAAAAACTCTAATATCTGATGATTCTACTACAATAGTAGCCGTTGGAAATTGTTGTTGAAACTCTTGAAGCTTTTCTGGGGAAAACACTACCCTCCTGTCTGGTGGGTTTTTGCGTTCTTTTATGATTCCAAATTTCATGAAAATAATTTTCATCAAAATTAGTTGATTTTGGTAGGATGCGCAAATGGTTAATCGGTTTCGTTTTCATACTTTTGTAATCTCGTTCATGAGAACGAGGTTCTGAAGTACATTCAGAATATGGGGACGACTGGTTTTGACAGCAAGGTCAGTGAGATTGTAAGCATACCGAGGACTGAAATGACTACTCGTAACTCTTATTTCAACCATTTAAACGGCGAAAATAACTACGCTTTAGCTGCATAATCTGAATTAACAGTAAGATTAGCCTAGGCACACAAGGTGTGCAAGCTTTATGTCCATGAAAAGCCTTGGTTTATGGCGCTTCATTTTTGGGCATCGTAAAAATAAACATAGAAATGTTAGCGCTTTGATAACATTTTGAAACTAAAAAAGCTAAGCTTTTAGTAGGTTGTTTTTGATCAGCTATAAGACGAAAATTAAACAAAAACTATGTATGTAGAAAGCTTTTAAACTGCTTGTTTGGACCCGAGTTCGATTCTCGGCGTCTCCACGATGAAGCGACCTGGCGCAACCAGGGATTAAAACAAAAAAATCTGCCAAGCTTGCTTGAGCAGATTTTTAGTTTAAGACCTCTGG
>OJFR01000093.1_pt1 | contig 31629 bp, 29 predicted proteins | sample 1594121 | NCBI WGS metagenome assembly OJFR01 (sample SAMN05416812, study PRJEB24817) | seawater metagenome | isolation source: Sea water | place: Canada:Atlantic | collected 2013-07 | reverse complement strand
CAGCCTCGGTCTCGTGGGCTCGGAGATGTGTATAAGAGACAGATATAATATTTATAGAGAAACCAGTACTTTGGGTGTTTATAACCTTATAGGAAGTGTCGATGCAGATTCGTTAAGTGAATTTATAGATACATCTTCAGTTCCCGCTCAAAATGCTGAAAGATATAAAATTAGTCAAGTTAGTAAGGGTAATATTGAGTCTGAATTAGGTTCGCCTCATAAAACAATTCACCTTACCGTAAACTTAGGATTACAACAACAAATAAACTTGATATGGAATCATTATGAGGGATTATCGTTTAGTACATATAATATTTGGAGAGGAAATGGTACACAGTTTAATTTAATTGGTAGCGTAAATAGCTCAAACAGTAGTTTTACTGATGTTTCGCCAACTTTTATAGATTCTATATATTTAATTGAAGTAGTTCTTCCAAGTGGATCTTGTATTTCATCAAAATCTAGTACTACTTATAATTCTATTATATCTAATAAAGCATCAAGTGCTGGTTTAATTATAAGTGTTGAAGAGTTAAGTATGTTTAATAATTATATGGTTTACCCTAATCCTTCTAAAGATGTTTTGTTTGTTGAGTCAAACTCAAACGACCATAACACTCTTACTGTTTCATTAACAAATGTTTTAGGAGAAGAAGTATTTAATAATCAGTTGGTAGGTTTGTCAAATAGTTTTAGAGAAAAAATTGATATGTCTTCATTAAATAAAGGAATGTATATTCTTTCTCTTTCATCCGAAAAAGAGGTTAAAACTTATAAAATAGTAAAAGAATAATTTTTCTATTAAAAAGACTTTGTTTTATGTATATTGATTGATACCCAATCAATCAATCAATATACATTTTATACCATTCCTGAAAAGAAATAAGGGCATAAATGAGTGCGGAATTATCTTCTTCGCCTCGCAAATGAGTTTGAATGATACGTTCAATATGCATCATTGAAAACCCATCGATTTGATGGAAAAAGTCTTTGTCGAGCAATTCATTTATTTTTTCTTCGGAGCTAAAAATACTTCTCAAAGGCATGCCAAAACCTGCTTTTCTTCGGTTGGTGATATAGTTGGGTAAAGCGGTTTTGTAAGCATCTTTTAAAACAGCTTTGGTTTTTCCAAATTTATTGAGTTTGTAATTTCTCGGAAGGGCATAGGTCAACTCTATAATTCGGTAATCTAAAAAAGGTACACGAGCTTCAATGCTATTCGCCATGGTCATTCTATCGAAATAAGCTACATTTTTTTGTAAGAAATTTTCGTGTTCAAAATCGGTAAAAGCATCAAATGGGTTTCGTTCTTCAGGAAAATAAGAGGCAAGTAAATCAATGGTTTTTTCTTTGTTGTTGCCAAAAACACTTGCTGCGTTTTCAAAATCTCCTACAATGGTATAAATGCCAAAACGGTAATTGGGGTAGTTGTGGTATTTTCCCAATTTATGTAAATACCTTCTAAAAGCTTTAAACTTTCCTTTTCCTTGATCGAGATTAGCCAATACATGAGAAATTTTTACCGACAAAGGCATCTTGTGTAACCAACCATCTATCAATGCGAGTTGATGCCCGGCATAACCTAAAAAAAGTTCGTCAGCGCCTATACCCGATAAAATAACTTTTGAGTGTTTAGCTGCTTCTTGTGTAATTAGGTAAGAAGGAATTTGAGAACCATCAGCAATTAAATCATCACTGTATTGAATGGTTGTTCTAATGTTTTCAAGTGTAGTATTGTCGCTTCCAATAGCAATTTTAGAAAGTGATAAGTTCCATTCGTTAGCTAATTTTTCAGCATAGTAATAATCGGAAGTAGTACCTTCTTTTTTTAAATCTTCAAGAGCCTTTCCTGCACAATAATGTTTAATATTAGTATTGTCTTTTAGGTAAGAAGCAATAATAGAAGAATCAATTCCACCGGATAGGAAAGTGCCAATAGGAACATCGGCAATTAATCTTTTCTCAACAGCATCTTGCATCAAGTTGCGGAGTTCTTCCTGAGCTTCAGGATAAGAGATGTTGCTATAATTACTTTGCTTTTTGGGGTGCCAATAAGCAGTTGTTTCAAAAGTTCCCGAATTAATATCGAAAGCGCCAATATGAGCAGGCGGAAGTTTAAAAATGTTTTTAAACAAGGTTTCCGATTTCGGAGAATATTTGAAAACAAAATAATTCGTTAAGTTTTCGGTATCTAGTTGAGGTTGAACTCCCGCTTTTATAATGGCTTTAATTTCTGAACCAAAAATTAATGACGTTTCATTTTTATGAAAATACAAAGGCTTAACTCCTGCTCGATCTCTCACTAAATAAAGTTGGTTGATGTTTTCATCTAAAATAGCAAAAGCAAAATCGCCATTGAGCAAGTGAACGAAATCGATACCTTTAAGTAAATAGAGTTTTAACAATACTTCCGTATCAGAACTAGAGTTAAATTTTTCGTTTGCTAAATAAGTGGTTTTTAATTCCTGAAAATTATACGTTTCGCCATTATAAATTAAATGTACTTTACCATCGGGCGATGAAAAAGGTTGGTTCCCGTTTTCTGAAAGGTCAATAATGCTTAGCCTGTTGTGTCCTAATCCAACATAACGGTTGTTTATTTCTTTTTCAATACTTCCGGTAGCATCAACGCCTCGGTGGTGCAATGCATTTATCATTGCTGATAAAGGAAGTTTTTTGTTAGAGATATAGCCGCTAATTCCGCACATTTCTGTTGAATATTTTTTTATGTAACAAATGTTACCAAATTTTAGAAACTAGAGGGCTTACATTTGAATAATTATTCAACTAAACTACAATTACATGAAACATTTAAAGCTTACTACTTTCTTTTGGCTGTTTTTTTCGTTGGTATTAACAGCTCAAAATAATTTTAATTATTCAGTTCATTTAGATTCTGTAACCATTTCTAATTTACCGGGAGTACACTCTTTTGCTTATGCTCAGCATGATGGTAAATGGCTGATAATAGGAGGTAGGCTTGATGGTATTCATGCTCGTCAGCCTTTTAATGCATTTCCGGAAAATCAAAATAATCAAAACATATTAGTGATAGATCCTGTTAGTCAACAGTATTGGTCATCAAGTGTTGGGGTGTTGCCAACTAACTTAAAAGAGCAATTGCAATCAACTAACATGAATTTTTATCAGGACAATGATACCTTGTATATTATTGGAGGATATGCTTTTTCACCAACTGCCAACGATCATATTACTTTTCCGTATTTAGCATCGGTGCAGGTTTCAGACTTAATGAACGCAGTAATTAACAATGCATCCATTACTCCATATTTTAAACAAATTAGCGACACAGCTTTTGCAGTTACAGGTGGACAAATGGGAAAAATTGGCAACGAAATTTATCTTATTGGCGGACATCGATTTGATGGAAGATACAACCCAATGAACAATCCTACTTTTGTGCAAAAATATACCAACCAGATAAGAAAATTTGTTTTTAATAATTCGGGTACGCAGCTAAGTTTTTCTAATTATTCAACCATTACAGACCCCATACATCTAAGAAGAAGAGATTATAATTTATTGCCTCAAATTTATCCTGATGGCAGTCATGGCTATACTATTTCATCAGGCGTTTTTCAGATAAACGTAGATTTGCCGTTTCTTTATCCTGTTGATATTACTGCTGTGGGACATAACCCTATTACTTCATTTAATCAATATTTAAGTAATTATCAAGGAGCAAAAGTTGCTTTGCACGATAGTATTAATAACGAAATGCACAATTTATTTTTTGGAGGAATGAGTCAGTATTATTACCAAAACAATACACTTGTTCAGGACAATCAAGTACCATTTGTAAAAACCATTAGCAGAATGAGTAGAGATTCCTCAGGTAATTTACTTGAGGTTCAGTTGCCAATAGAAATGCCGGGTTATAGAGGGGCAGGTTCAGAGTTTTTTGTTAATAAAGACTTACCTCATCACGAATCAGAAGTGATAAAGTTAGACGCTATTCAAGCAGATACCATTTTGTTGGGCTATATTTTTGGAGGAATTTTAAGTCCTACCATTAACCCTTTTGCAAATAATGTAACCAATACGACTTCTGCCGATAATAAAATTTATAAAGTGTACTTAATTAAAGATATTCCTCAAAGTGTGTATGAAATTAATGGTAAAAACCCTTATCAAGTAAATCTATACCCTAATCCTGTAGATGATATGCTGAATGTTTCTTTTGAAATGGAAAATCCGTCACCAGTAGATTATTTTGTAACAGATGCTAAAGGAGCTATCGTTCAAGAAGGTGTAATAAAAGCTGTAAGTTCAGGAGAAACACATCATAAAATTAAACTCAATAAAATAAGCGGAGCTCAAACACTATTTGTTACTTTTATATTTGATGATAAGTTTTATGTAAGCAAGAAAGTAGTTAAAAATTAACTTTACTTTTGGAAGGTAAATCTCTATTGATAACTAACAGTTAGGTTTTAAAAGAGTTGTAAGTTGTTTCAAGCTAGTGCGTAGCTTAATTTTACATGGATTTTAAACTTTTTAATAAATAATTGTTTAATTCAAACTAATTTGTAAATTTGCAGCCCCAATTTATTTTGGGAGAACTAATTATTTATTTATCAATTTTTAAACATTAGAAGATGTCTACAAAAATTAGATTACAACGTCACGGTAAAAAAAGATATGCTTTTTTCCATGTTGTTGTAGCAGACGCAAGAGCCCCACGTGATGGGAAATTTATTGAAAAATTAGGTGTTTACAATCCAAACACTAACCCGGCAACTATCGATATCGATTTTGATAGAGCATTGCATTGGGTAAAAACAGGTGCACAGCCAACAGATACTTGTCGTGCATTATTGTCTTACAAAGGAGTACTTCATAAAGATCACTTAGATAGAGGTGTGTTGAAAGGAGCTATGACTCAAGAACAAGCAGATAAGAAATTCGAAGCTTGGATGAAAGACAAAGAAGGTAAAATTGAAGGTAAAAAAGATAGCCTTTCTAAATCTAAAGAAGAGCAAGAAAAAGCTAGATTAAAAGCAGAGCAAGAAGCTAAAGATAAAAAAGCTGCTGAAATAGCTGCTAAAAATACTCCGGTTGAAGAAGCTCCTGTAGTTGAAGAAGCTGTAGAAGAAACTACTGAAGCTCCTGCTGAAGAAGTAGCTGCTGAAGTAAAAGAAGAAGCACCGGCAACTGAAGAGGCACCTGTAGCTGAAGCTAAAGAAGAAGAGGCTCCTGCTGAAGAAGAGAAAAAAGAAGATTAATAATTATACATGAAAATAGAAGAAACCTTTTATTTAGGCTATACTTCTAAAGTGCATGGAAAAAATGGAGAATTGGTTGTAAAACTTGATGTTGATCAACCAAATGCTTACAAGAAATTGGAATCAGTTTTTATCCGAATAAACAAAATGGATAACCAACTGGTTCCTTTTTTTGTTACCAAAACAACCTTGCAAAATAACAATACCGTTGTTATAAAATTAGATGGTGTAGAAGAAGTTGATGAGGCTAAAAACCTTGTTGCTAAAGAAGTATATTTGCCTCTAAGTATGCTTCCGCCACTGAAAGGAAATAAGTTTTATTTCCACGAAGTAGTAGGTTTTGTTGTTGAAGATTTGCACAAAGGAAATTTAGGAACAATCAATCAGGTGTTGGACTATCCTCATCAGGCAGTGTTAGAAATTATTTCTCCTGATAATAAAGAAATTCTTATTCCTGTTAGCGATGATTTTATTGTTGAAGTTAATCGTGAAAAACAACTAATCAAAACAAACGCTCCCGAAGGCTTAATTGATATTTATTTGGAATAAATCACCTTTGAGATGAGTAAAGGCTTTCAATTCAAACAATTTTTTATAGAACAAGATAAGTGTGCCATGAAAGTGGGTACTGATGGAGTATTACTTGGTGCTTGGGCAAACATACAAGACGGAAATGTATTGGATATTGGTAGCGGAACAGGGTTAATTGCTTTAATGACCGTTCAAAGGAATTCGAATGTTGTTGTGGATACTATTGATATTGAAGAAAATGCTTTTATTCAATCAACAATTAATATTGCTAATAGTAAATGGAGCGATCGTGTTTTTGCTCATCATATAGCATTGCAAGATTATGCTCCCGATAAAAAATATGACACCATAATTTCGAATCCACCATTTTTTAATAACACTTATCAGCCTGAAGAAGAGAAAAGGAATATTGCCAGACAAAATTCGTTACTTCCTTTTGAGCAACTGGTCTTCCATGTTAATCGCTTGTTGAAACCAGAAGGTGTTTTTTCGGTAGTGTTGCCAAAAGAAGCGGAACATTTTGTTGAGCTTGCAAAAAAAACATTCGTTGTATTTAAATAAGAAAATGAATGTTTTTCCTAATTCAAAAAAAGCTTGTAAACGAGTTTTGTTAGAATTTTCGAGAAAGGAAGACGAAGTAGTAGAGGAAAATTTGATTATAGAGACCAATAAAAGGCATGTTTATTCTTCTGAATATGAGTTATTAACAAAGGATTTTTACCTTGAATTCAAGAGAGGTTAAAAAATACACTTTATACTTTTTTTACAAAGAAATTAATTCATAACTTTGTCCGCTTTCATTAATGCGGATTAAAGTGAAGTTTTTGAAGGAGTATACGATAGATTTTTCAGGGTTGAAACAAGGAGTTCACCAATTTGACTTTAAAGTTGGCAAAACGTTCTTTAGTTTATTTGAAAATGAAGATTACAATGATGCTACTTTTGAAGTAGATTTAGCATTAGAGAAACAATCAACTATGATGTTACTAGATTTTTCTATTAAAGGAAAAATTAATGTAGATTGTGATAGATGTTTAGAGCCGGTAGATATTGAAGTGGAGTGTGAGGAGCATTTAATTGTAAAGTTTGGAGAAGAAATGTATGAAGGCACAGATGAAATAGTTATCTTGCCGGAAAGTGAGCATCAAATTGATGTTTCTCCATACATTTATGAGTTTATTCAAATAAATATTCCTCAAAGGAGAAAGCACAAAAAAAGTGATTGTAATCCGGAGGTAATAAAAAAACTTAAAGAAATAGAAGTAAAGAATACAAAACAAAAAGAAGCAGAAATCGACCCTAGATGGGCTCAATTAATAAATTTAAAAACAGAAAACTAAATAAAAATGGCACATCCTAAAAGAAAAACCTCGAAAACGAGAAGAGACAAAAGAAGAACTCACTACAAAGCTGTTGCACCAACTGTTGTAAATTGTTCAAACTGTGGAGCACCAGTTCTTTATCACAGAGTTTGTGGTGATTGTGGTTATTACAGAGGTAAGTTAGCAGTTGAGAAAACAGTAGCTATCTAAAAAAACATTGATTAACAAAACTTACTGCTATTATTTCAGTAAGTTTTTGTTTTTTATAAATCTCTTCTAATTTTGAAAGTAATTTTCAAAATAGAATGCCCACACTTTTAAAGCAAAACTAAATTATGAGTAAAATTACTGCCGCGATTACTGCTGTTAATGGTTATGTTCCTGATTATGTTTTAACAAACAAGGAATTAGAAACCATGATAGACACTTCTGATGAATGGATAGTTTCTAGAACAGGAATTCAAGAGAGAAGGATATTAAAAGGTGAAGGTAAAGGAGCTTCAGTAATGGCAGCAGAAGCAGTAAAAGGATTGTGTGAAAAAAGAGGTATTTCTCCAAAAGAAATAGATTTATTAATTTGCTGTACTGTAACGGCCGATCATATTTTTCCGGCAACAGCCAATATTATAACAGATAAAGTTGGAGCGACTAATGCTTTTGGTTTTGACCTTAATGCAGCTTGTTCAGGTTTTCTTTACGGATTAACAACAGGTTCAAAATATGTTGAGTCAGGTTCTCATAAAAAAGTTGTAGTTGTAGGAGTGGATAAAATGTCCGCTTTGGTAGATTACGAAGATAGAGCAACATGTATCATCTTTGGAGATGGTTGTGGAGCAGTGTTGTTAGAACCAAACGAAGAAGGTTTTGGAGTGAAAGATTCTATTTTAAAAAGTGATGGTTCAGGGTTTCAATACCTGCACCAAAAAGCGGGAGGATCTGCTTACCCACCTACATTAGAAACAGTTAAAAATAAAGAACACCATATTTTTCAAGACGGACAACCTGTATTTAAATTTGCTGTAACCAATATGGCAGATGTTTCCGCTGAAATTATGGAAAAAAATAACTTAACCAGCGATGATGTTGCTTGGTTAGTGCCACATCAGGCAAATAAAAGAATAATCGATGCCACAGCTAGAAGAATGGGATTAAGTGACGAAAAAGTGATGCTTAACATTCAGCGTTATGGAAATACTACTTCTGGTACAATACCTTTATGTTTATGGGAATGGGAAAATCAACTTAAAAAAGGAGATAATGTAATTTTATCTGCTTTTGGAGGTGGATTTACATGGGGAGCTATTTGGGTAAAATGGGCTTACGATACAAATAAATAAAATAACAAAAACAAATAAATTATGAAGTCATCAGAAATTCAAGAGCTAATAAAATTTGTTGCAAAATCGGGAGTTAGTGAGGTAGAAATTGAAGACAAAGATTTTAAAATCACAATCAAAACTCCACCTTATAAAAGAGGAAATCAGCCAACTGTTGAGGTAATCAGACAAGAAGTTGTTCAGCCACAACAGCAACAAGCTCAGCAAGCTCCTGTAGCTGCTCCTCAGGCACAACCTCAAGCAGCTCCTGCTGCTCCGACAAAAGAAGCACCAAGTGAAGATGCTAATTATGTTGCTATTAAGTCTCCAATGATTGGAACGTTCTACAGAAAACCTTCGCCAGACAAGCCTAACTATGTTAGTGTTGGTGATGAGGTGAAAAACGAAACAGTAGTTTGTGTTATTGAAGCAATGAAATTGTTTAACGAAATTGAAGCTGAAATTAGCGGAAAAATCGTTAAAATTTTAGTTGATGATGGTTCTCCTGTTGAGTATGATCAACCACTGTTTTTAGTAGATCCAAGTTAAATTAATATTTTGAACAAACTGTAATCTATTAAGATAGATTCTTTTTCAAATTTTCAAATTGTTTAATTTCCAAATTTAAATTATGTTTAAAAAAATATTAATTGCAAATAGAGGTGAAATAGCTTTGCGTGTTATCAGAACTTGTAAAGAAATGGGAATTAGCACGGTTGCTGTTTATTCTACTGCAGATAAAGATAGTTTGCATGTTAGATTTGCAGATGAAGCCGTTTGTATAGGTCCAGCTCAAAGCTCATTATCTTACCTTAATATACCTAATATAATTGCAGCGGCTGAAATTACAAATGCTGATGCTATTCATCCGGGATACGGATTTTTATCTGAAAATGCCAAATTTTCAAAAATTTGTCAGGAAAATGGAATAAAATTTATTGGAGCATCACCAGAAATGATTGATGCTATGGGAGATAAAGCTTCTGCAAAAACTACTATGATTAAAGCAGGAGTTCCTGTTGTACCAGGTTCTGAAGGATTATTAAAAGATTTAGCAGATGCAAAAGCAACGGCCAAAAAAATAAAATATCCAGTAATGATGAAAGCTACTGCCGGTGGTGGTGGTAAAGGTATGCGTGTAATTTGGAATGAAGAAGAGATGGAAGCTGCTTGGGATTCTGCCAGAAAAGAAGCTGCGGCTGCTTTTGGAAATGACGGAATGTACATGGAGAAATTTATTGAAGAGCCTCGTCATATTGAAATTCAAATTGCAGGAGATGGCAAAAATGCTTGTCACCTTTCAGAAAGAGATTGTTCTATTCAAAGAAGACACCAAAAATTAGTAGAAGAAACTCCTTCGCCATTTATGACGGATAAGTTGAGGGAAAAGATGGGTGAAGCTGCTATAAAAGCTGCTTTAGCAGTTAAATATGAAGGTGTTGGTACGGTTGAGTTTCTGGTAGATAAAAACAGAGATTTTTATTTCATGGAAATGAATACGCGTATTCAAGTGGAACATACCATTACCGAAGAGGTAATTAATTTTGATTTAATTAAAGAACAGATAAAATTAGCTGCCGGAGATAAAATTTCTGGTAAAAACTACTATCCTCAACTTCATGCAATTCAATGTAGAATTAATGCAGAAGATCCTTTTAATGACTTTAGACCAAGTCCGGGAGTGATTAAAACGTATCATTCTCCTGGAGGACATGGAATTAGAATAGATACACATGCTTATGCAAGTTATGTTATCCCTCCTTATTACGATTCTATGATTGCTAAATTAATTACCGTAGCTCAGACTAGAGAAGAAGCTATATTGAAAATGCAACGAGCGTTAGATGAGTATATTATAGAAGGAATTAAAACTACTATTCCATTTCATCAGCAATTAATGCAAGATGAGAAGTTTAGAAAAGGAGACTTTACCACGAAGTTTATGGAGACGTTTAAATTAAAAGATATTTAAAAAAACTTTTTTGATAAGTTCTTCAAAATAATAAGAATAATATTATATTTGTTCGGAATAATTTCAATAAAACTACAATTCTATGGATAAAGAAATTTATAAAGTGCTTGTTCCTCATGATTTTACACCTGTTGCAGATTGTGCAATCAGTCATGCTGCTCAGGTAGCTAAATCTTATAATGGTGATGTCTACCTTTTGCATGTTGTATCAAAACAAAAAGAAGTTGAACCAACTCGTGAAAAATTAAAAGAAATTGCTTTAAAAGCGGAAAACAGGTATGGTGTTAATATGCATGTAGTTGTAAGAATAGGAAGTATATTTGAAGATATTGGAGATGTTGCATCAGAAATTTCTGCCGGATATATTGTCATGGGAACGCATGGCGCAAGAGGAATGCAAAAAATATTAGGTAGCCACGCTATAAAAGTAATATCTCATTCTAAAGTACCTTTTATTGTAGTTCAAGAAAAAGAACCATCAGCAACAGATACTTATGACGATATAGTTGTGCCTATCGATCATGCAGATGTAACCAAACAAAAATTAAAAATTGCAGCAAGTATTGCTAAGCATTTCAAAAGCAGAATTCACATTTTTGCTGATTCTGAATCTGATGAATTTTTAAAGAAAAAACTAAACCAAGAATTAAGCTTTGCTAAAAAATATTTCGATGAGAAAAATTTACCTTACGAAATAGACAGGGCGGTAGAAGGAAGTGGAAACTTTAAAAAACAATTAGTAAGATATGCTGCTAAAATGGACGCAGACTTAATTGTTATTGTAAATACACAAGAAGGAGCTTTATTACCTGATTTCTTTGGTAGCGATGAACAAGAAGTAATTGCTAACGATGCTGAAATTCCGGTATTAATCACTAATCCAACACATGAATTTGTTGCGAGTAGTGTTTTTGGAACATAAAAAACACATTATATTAATACAAAAAAGTCCCAGTTCAATTGGGACTTTTTTGTTAGATAAACTTTTTTACAAAATTAGCTTTCCTATGCCTACTAACTTGAACTTGTTTTCCATCTGCCATTTCAACACTGCCGCCATCACCTTTAACATAGCCTTTTACATGGCGTAAATTAACTAAAGTGCTTTGATGTATTCTAAAGAAACCGAACTCACTTAAAAGTGTTTCATATTCGCCTAGCGTTTTGGTTGAAGTGATTTTTTTATTCTCCAGAAGAATAAAGTTAGTGTAATTTCTATCGCCTTCCAGACGAATAATATCTTCTATTGCTACTACCTTAAAACCTTCCATATTAGGAATAACCAATTTTTTTATTTTACGGTCATCACCGTAATTTTCAATAAGTACTTTAAGTCGTTTTGTAACATTTTCTTTTTGGTTGATAAAGTGATTATGGAGTATTTCTACCACTTGTTTTAGTTCCTTAATTTTTATCGGTTTCATTAAATATCCTAAAGCACTAAATTGAAAAGCTTTAATGGCATATTGATCAAATGCAGTAACAAAAATCACTTCAAAATTTTTATTTTCTATTTTTTCTAATAAATCAAAACCTGTTCCTTCTCGCATACGAATGTCTAAAAACACTACATCAGGAGTATGCTTTTCAATAATCTTAATTCCATCTGGTATGCTGTCTGCTTCAGCAACTATTTGTAGTTGATCTTTAAAGTTTTTATTAATAATGTTGCTTAACATAAATCTTGCATCAGCTTCATCATCTATTATAACACATTTTATCATCATGAATTTTTTATGTAAAAACTAACAGTTGTTCCTTGGTTAGGAGTGCTTTCTATTATTATTTTGTTTCCTATTCGTTGTTCGGTAATTTTTATGCCTTTTGATTTATGTTGAGTAGTTAATTCAGGAGAAAACCCAACCCCATCATCATGAATTGCACATTTAATTTGATGCTTCTCTTGAGAGATATCGATAGCGATGTGTCCACTTTCTTTTTTAGGTAGTATTCCATGCCATATAGCATTTTCTACAAATGGCTGTATAATTAATGGAGGAACAGAAGTGTTGTGTGTGTCAATATGTTCATCAATATGAATAGAATAACTTATTTTATTTTGACAACGCAATTGTTCTAAGTTTAAATAAAGTTTTAAAGCAGTTAATTCTTCATTAAGAGAGATTGTGTTTTGCCCACTGTTGTCCAATATTTTTCGCATCAATTCAGCAAAGTCAGCCATGTATTCATTAGCATCATTTTCATTTCCTTCAACGTACATTCGTTGGATGCTGTTTAATGAGTTAAATAAAAAATGAGGATTCATTTGAGCTCTAAGGACTTTGTGTTCAAGTTCGGTGGCTATTTTTTGTTGTTTCAAATTAATTTGTCTTCGCAGGAAGAAGCCTCCTGTGAGCAAAAGAAGAACAGTGAGTGATAAGGTTGCTATAAAATAAGTACGCTTTTCTAATAGAGCATCTTTTACTTTGTTTTGCTCTTGAAGTAATGTTATCTTTTCTTCTTTCTTTTGGGTTTCATATTCGGTTTGAAAACGTTCTGAAATTTTTGCTTTTTCCGTATTTACTAGTTCATTTTTTGTGATAATGGATTTCTCAAAATAATAAAGAGTACTATCTTTTTGATTGTTGCTAATAAAAAGTTTCGTCAAACCTTTATAAGCGTCTAAAGCATGTATTTGGTAATTATTTCTTAACCCTATTGCTAAAGCTTTGTGGTAATAATACATCGCACTATCTTTGTGTTGTAGTCTAGAATAAGCTTCTCCCAGATGAATATAATTGGAAATAATACGGTATTCATATTTACTTTTTTCAAACTCGGGTTTGGCCTGTAAAAATTTTTGTTTAGCCAATTCATAATTTTTATTTTCGAGATGAATAGTTCCCAATATTTCAATACTTTGAAACATTAAAAAAGTTAAATTAGACTTCTTAGCTAAATCAATAGAATGATTAATATAGTAAATGGCACTATCTGTTTTTTGGTTGTCAAGTAATATTAAGCTTAGAGTACTTAATGATTCTATTATTTTTTCCTGTTGATTGGTTTTTTTTGAAAAGTGATAGGCTTTTTTATAGTATTTTTCTGCTCGGCCGAGGTTTTCTAATTTATAATGAATACTTCCTAAATTTAGATAGGATGTACTCATGGCTACACTATCTTTTAGTTTTTCTGATATTTGTAAAGAAAATAATTGAGCTTTCAAACTTTTTTCGAAATCTTCAAGATATTGATACGCTGTGGCTAAATTACCATACGATTTTGCTAAATTCTTTTCGTTATTAATTTCTTTAAAAATGTGTATTGCGGTTTTAAAATGTTCTATTCCTACAGAATAATCCGCTTTTATAGTATGAACAATACCCATAAGATCATGAGCCTTTGCTTGAGATTCTTTTAGATTGTTTTTATTGGCAAGAGCTAAGGCTTTCTCAGCAAGTTCAGAGCTTTCGGAAATGTTACTATAAATATGTTGCTTTGCAATTTGTAATAACAACATCGTTTTTACACTATCTTCATTAGCTTTTTCGAGTTCAGTATAGAGGCTATCAGAAACAGAAGGTTGCCCATACCCCAAAGAGAAAGTGAATATAAAAAATAAAACAAAGCACAGCATGTGCTGTGCTTTGTTTAAAAATTGAAATGAGATTAACTTTTTCATGCTCATGTAAAAGTCGTTAATTTTTCAATAATTTAAAAATTAACTTTTCATCAACAATACGTAAGAAATAAACACTAGAAGGTAAATCATCAGTGTTGATTACTGTATTTTGCTCATACACATTTATTAATTTAACCTGTTCACCAAGAACATTTAGTAATTCAATAGTATGATTTCCGCTAGTAGTAAAACTAACAGTAAATTCATTTTTAAACGGATTAGGATAAACAGTAACTAGTTGATTCGCCTGTTCATCTATACCAGCACATACATCCACTTGAATTTGTTGCGTATCAGAATCACTACAATTATTCCCATCAGTAAATGCATAAGTAATAGTATGCGTACCTGCACCCGCTAAAGCAGGATCAAAATTACCCGCATTAACACCAGTACCACTATAAATACCACCCGAAGGAGAACCCCCGGTTAACGCAAAAGGAGCATCATTCTCACAAACAATATTAGGAGTTTGTGTGTAAACTACCGTAGGCAGCGGATTAACCGTAACAGTAACCTGAGCAGTATTACTACAACTATTAGCATCAGTACCAGTAACCGTATAAGTAGTAGTTGAAGTAGGCGAAACGGAAACAGAAGCACCAGTTCCAGCGCCATTATCCCAAGTATAAGAAGAAGCACCGGTAGCAGTAAGCGTAGTAGCATCACCATCACAAATAGTAGCCGTACCAGTAGCTACCACAGAAGGCAGCGGATTAACCGTAACAGTAACCTGAGCAGTATTACTACAACTATTAGCATCAGTACCAGTAACCGTATAAGTAGTAGTTGAAGTAGGCGAAACGGAAACAGAAGCACCAGTTCCAGCGCCATTATCCCAAGCATAAGAAGAAGCACCAGTAGCAGTAAGCGTAGTAGCATCACCATCGCAGATACTTGTATTCCCTGATACTACAATATTTGGTAGTGGATTAACAGATACATTTAATGTTCTTATTGATGAAGTTCCACATCCATTACTTGCAGATATAGAAATATTTCCTCCAGTTGTTCCTGCGGTTGTATTTATACTATTTGTTGTAGAAGAACCTGTCCATCCAGTGGGTAGTCCCCAATTGTATGTTACCCCTGAAACGTTAGTTACCGAATAGGTATTACTAGAGTTTTCACAAACTGAGTTGGCTCCAGATATAACTGAAGGAGTAATAGGTAGCGGAGTTACTGTCATTGTAATAGGATTTGAAGTCGCAGGGTTTCCTGTCGCACATCCACCTATATTTGAAGTCATTATACATGTAAACACATCATTATCGGCATAAGAAGTTGTAATATAAGTGGGGCTATTAGTACCAACATTTGTAGCGTTTCTCCTCCATTGATAAGAAGGCGAACTACCTCCATTTACTGGAGTTGCAGTGAAAGTAACACTAGTTCCTGCACAAACTGAATCCGAAGGGCTTATTGCTATAGAAACACTAACTGGTGTTCCTCCAATTGTAATATCTATTCCATTATCTGTACCAACGATTATTGGATCGGATGAAACCACTCTTATCCTATAATTATTACCAGCAGGTGTTCCACCCGGAATAGTTGCATTAATAGTTCCACTAACCGTACTACCTAATGTCCCTATTACTGTTGGTGATGTAAAACTTCCAGTAGCATCAGAGAGTTCTGCACTAAAAACATTACTTCCTGTGAATGGAGCATTACAAGTGAAAGGAACACTAATGTTTTGACCCGAACAAGTGGACGTAACAACTGTTGAACTTGTTGTAATTGTATTTGTTGTACTTGAAGTGTTCATAAAAACAGAAACGCTATTTGAACCATCATTAGTTAGTACAGCATCAATTTTACCGTCTCCGTCAAAATCTGCAGTTCGCATACGAGAATAATTTAGAAATCCTCCTCCGTTTCCTCCAGTAAATTGAACATAAGGTTCAAAATCATCTGGGTATAAAGTATCACCAACAAAATCATGTATATTTCTTCTTACCCTTAGTCTGTTAGTTCCAGAGACAGGTCTTACGTTCAATATTTCGGGTGAACCATCACCATCAATATCAGCCGCACCAACTCCTTGTCCTCCGTACTGGGTTCCCCCAGGTATTTCCATAGCAGTAGGATATTGAACCATATTAATATTTCCTACAGTACTTACGTTTGTAGCTACCCACATACTACTACTTGATGCACTGCTTTTTTCAGCACAGGTAAGTATATCTAATTTCCCGTCCCCGTTGAAATCCGACAGTGTCACATCATGAGCCTGAAACCATGAGTCAAATCCTTTATATCCATTATAGGCAAAGGCTATACCACCTGGGACGCTCTGATTTCGATAGTACCTGATGTAGCCTGAAGATGATGAAGACTGTGTGGCTGCTATTACGATATCTTTCATACCATCACCATCAAGGTCTCCAGCCGTAATGCCCATACCTAAATTCCCTGAATGGGAAAGATCATATCTTGTAGCAAAAGAAATGTTTCCAACTGTACTTGTATTTCTCCAAACCGAGAAGACAAATTGTCCTACGGCTGCAACGTCATTTTTCCCATCTCCATCAAAATCAGCTACTATAATATCTCTACAATATTGAGGAGCATGAAAATTAAGTTTGGTTGCAAATGATGATGTGTTAATAACTCCAGGCGTTGTAGCATTTAAAAAGACGGATATAGAATCTCCATATCTATTGGCTGTAACAATTTCAGGTTTGCCATCACCATCGATATCGCCTACATCTATACCGTAAGGGGTATCTCCTGATATTAAATTAAACTGCACAGCTGAAGCAAATGAAGCTGGGTTTATAACTCCAACGGTTGATTGGTTTCTCAAAACAGAGATGTTATGAGTCGTACTATTACAGGTTACAATATCTATTTTTCCATCCAAATCTAAGTCTCCTACAGCCACATCTTCTGGTTTAGTTCCAACGGGGAACTGAACACTTGCTTGAAATGAACTTGAATTAATTTGAGAATAAGTAATTAGTTGAAAGAATATTAAAGTTAATAAAAGGGTAATTTTTTTCATAGTATTTTGATTTTAACAGTTTAATGATGTAAATGTAATAAGGAGAAATAAAAAAAACAGTTCTCTTTTATCCTTGGGGTTGTTTGTAAGGATGCTTGGTAATAATATTTTATCGATTGGTATTTTTTTAATCTTAATACCCAACTTCTAAATCCAACCTGTCTCTTAATAGTTTCAAGACAGGATTTTTCTCCGACATTTTTTCAAACTTTTCTTCTGGAGTAAACGCTTTTTTGTTGGCTTTGTCTTTATTAATAGTCAATTCAAAATCGATATTATAATTGTTTAGAGTAGCTCTAAAAAAGTCTAAAATATCAGGTTTCTGAGCAGTAAACTCATCAACTATGGCTTTGTTTTCTACAATAACTTTTATCAGTGTTCCTTCAATTTCAGGAGCGTTTTCAAAAGCCGAAGCAAACATAATTTGGCCATCAGCTAAAAGTTTATCTTTATAAATTTTCCATTGAGCTAAGAATGCCTCTTCTGTAAAAGGTGCGGTAGGTTTTTTTGAGGTATCTTCTTTTTTGCCGGAGTTTTCTTTGTCGGCAAGTTGTTCTTTTATAGAAATGGTTCCGGACAACTGAAAACTCCCTAATTGCTGACTATAAGTCGCTTTTTTTTCTTCAACCGGTGGTGTTTCCGGTTTGTTAAGAGTAATTATTGGTTCACTAACAATTGTTGGCGTTGGATTAGGTTGTTCTTTTTTAGGTTGAACAACAACGCCTTCATGCTTTTCAACAGCTTTTGCTAATTCTTTATTGTTAGAAAAGGGGAGGTTAATTATGGGCTTTTTTTTTTCGTCTTGCGAGTAGTTTCTACTGCATAGTTGCATTAACATTACTTCTACTAAAAGCCGTTTGTTTTTACTGCTCTTATAAGTAGTGTCTGTTTGGGAAGTAATGGATAAAAACGAAATTAAATCATTAAGATTTATTTTTTTAGATTGCTCTAAGTACTTTTCTTTAATAGAAGGACCAACTTCTAATAAATTAACTGTTGCATTATCTTGGCAAACCAGTAAGTTTCTTAAATGTTCAGATAATCCGTTAATAAAGTTATGTCCATCAAAACCATTGTTTAATATTTCATTAAAAATTAACAGCGCATTAGAAATGTTGTTAGTAATAATAGCATCGGTAATTTTAAAGTAGTAATCGTAATCTAAAATATTAAGGTTATCAATTACATCCTGATACGTTATTTTATTTCCTGAAAAACTAACGATTTGGTCGAACATAGAAAGAGCATCTCTTAAGGCTCCATCTGCCTTTTGAGCGATAATGTGTAAACCTTCTTTTTCAGCTTCAATAGTTTCCTGTTCAGCAATGTGTGCTAAATGGTTAGCTATATCTTCAATTTGAATTCTACTAAAATCAAAAACCTGACAACGAGATAATATCGTTGGGATAATTTTGTGTTTTTCGGTAGTAGCTAATATGAAAATAGCATGTTTAGGAGGCTCTTCTAATGTTTTTAAGAAAGCATTAAAAGCAGCCTGAGATAACATGTGTACCTCGTCAATAATATATACCTTATGTGTGCCAAGTTGAGGAGCAAACCTTACTTGATCTATTAAAGCTCTAATGTCATCAACAGAGTTATTTGAAGCTGCATCGAGTTCATACACATTTAAAGAATGTCCTTCATTAAAAGATTTACATGATTCACACTCATCGCACGCTTCAATGTTTTGAGTAATATTAAAACAGTTAATGGTTTTTGCTAAGATTCTTGCACAAGTAGTTTTTCCTACTCCTCGTGGTCCGCAAAAAAGAAATGCTTGTGCTAAATGTGCTGTTTTAATAGCGTTTTTTAAAGTAGAAGTAATGGAATGTTGTCCAACTACAGTATCAAAAGTTGCCGGTCTGTATTTCCTGGCTGAAACAATGTAATTTTCCATAAATAAATACTACTTTTTAAGAGGTAACAAATATACTTTTAAATGAAGCAATAATGAAAATGAATTAAGAAATATTTATTAACTCCAAATAAAAAATAGCACTTTTGTAACTGTGCAGACTATATAAATTTAAGTACATTCGCATGTTTTTATACTAAACACTGTATTTTGTAGTTATACAACACAAAATTTATTTTTTGAAGTTAAACAAAGTCATATTAATAACATTTGCACTTTTATTGGTGCTTGCTTCTTGTTCAAGAAAGAAAAATACTTTTACCAGAAGAGCTTATCATAATACCACAGCAAGGTATAATGGGTATTTTAATGCCCGAGAAATCATGAAAGCAGATGTGAAAAAGCTGCGAGAAGAACACAGTGATGATTTTTCTGAGCTTATTCCAATATTTATTTATCCTGATGAAACAAAATCTAAAAGCATGTTTCCTAATATGGAAAGAGTGATAGATAAAACCACTAATGTAATTGATAGACATTCTATATATATTAGAAATGAAGAACATGTTAGGTGGATTGATGATTGTTATATGTTAATGGGGAGAGCTCGTTTTTATAAACAAGAATTTTATATTGCGCTAGAAGTTTTTGAATATGTGGCGAAAGCCTATAACAAAAAACCACCCGGTTACGAAGCTCAAATTTGGTTAGCAAGAACTCATTTGGAATTAAAAGAATTGAATAAAGCTGAAGCTATCCTGAAAAAATTAGAAGAAAAGAAAAGTATTCCTAAACAGTTTGCTAGCGAATTTAATGCTGTTTTTGCTGATTATTATATTCGGGTAAACAATAGGGAAGAAGCTATAAAACATCTTGAAAAAGCATTGGAAACTACTAGAAAGAAACACCATAAAATAAGATTCAATTATGTGTTAGCTCAACTTTGGCTAAAACAAAAAGAGTTTGAACAAGCTTCTATTTATTTTAGTAAAGTAATAAAATTGAAGCCTGGGTATGAAATGCTTTTTAATGCAAAAATCAGTAGAGCATTAGCTTTTGATACAGAAGGAGAAGGGCAAAGTAGCATTAAAAAAATGCTTAGAAAAATGCTAAAAGATAAAAAGAATGAAGATTATAAAGATCAGATTTATTATGCTTTGGCAGATATTGCTTTTAAAGAAGAAAAAGATTCGTTAGCGATAGATTATCTTACAAAATCTGCTGCGTATAGTACCACAAATACTAAACAAAAAGCAATAACTTATTTAAGGTTGGGGCAATATTTTTATGATATTCCTAAATACTTAAAATCGTACAATTATTATGATAGTTGTTTAACCGTATTGCCAAAAGAGTATAAAGACTATGAAAAAATTGAAATGCGAACAAAAGCATTGAAAAAATTGGCAGACAACATTGTTATTGTACAAAAAGAAGATAGTCTGCAAAGAATGGCAACTGATGTAGAATTTAGAACTAAGGTTATTGATGATTTAATTGCAAAAGCTGAAAAAGAAGAACAGGAAAAGCAATTAGCCGAAAGTAATAATAATAGTGTAGATTTTATGGAGAATAATGTTCCGGGTGGAGGAACTAACAAAGGTGAATGGTATTTTTATAATCAAAATACTATGGGTTTTGGTTTTTCTGATTTTAGAAAAAAATGGGGAGATAGAAAATTAGAAGATAATTGGAGAAGAAGTAATAAAGAAAGTTTAATACCCGATGAGGAATCTATAGCAAACGAAAATGATTCTTCTAAAACCGATACAAGTGGAACTAAAGTAAACGAAAAAACCACTCCCGAATATTACATGCAGTTTTTGCCTCTTACAGAAACTAAAATGAAAGCTTCTCACAATAAAATTATTGAGGCACTTTTTGCATTAGGAAATATTTATAAAGAAGACTTTCAAGACTACCCACACTCCATAAAATCTTTTGAAAGATTGATTTCAGATTACGATACATCAAGCTATGTACTTCCATCCTGGTTTAATCTTTATAGAATTAGTTTGCTAATTAAAGATGATGAAATGGAGGAGAAGTATAAAAATTTGGTACTCAGAAATTATCCTGAAAGTGAATATGCTAAAATAATTTTAGACCCTACATACAATCAAGTAACCAGAGAAAACAGACGAAGAGTAGATAATTATTACTCTATTGTTTACGAGCTTTTTAAAGATGGGCATTATGATAAAGTTATTATGCGATGCGATAGGGCGACAACTATTTTTGCTGAGAATCATATTCAAGATAAATTTGATTTTCTGGCAGCATTATCAATAGGGCATACTATGCCGAGAGATACTTTTAAAGTAGCTTTAGAAACATTTATTGAAAATCATCCTGAATCTGAGTCGAAACCAGAAGCGGTTAAAATTCTTAAATTGATGAAAGATGGAATTAAAATCGATATTGAAACGGAAAAAGAAGTGCCATATAAACATGTTTTTGATACAGAATTTTTAGTTGTAGTAGTGGTTCCAAATACCGATAAGCAGCTCAACATGTATAAAAATAAAATAGTAGATTTTAATAGAAATAATTTTAGCGACCTTACTTTTGAGCCGGTAAAAAGTATTTTTTTAGATGCCAAAAGTCAGATAATTATAGTAAAACCAATTAAAGGATATGAAAAAGTGATTAATTATTATAAAGCATTAATCCTAAACAAAACCTCACTACAAGAATTAAACGCTAAAGAATATCCAACATTTATTATTTCAAGTGATAACTTTAACTTGTTTTATAAAGATAAAGATATCCCTTATTATTTAACCTTCTTTAACAAGAATTTTGATGTGAGCATAAAATAAATATGCTAATTTTAGCCACGTTTTAGATTGGAATAAAAAGAATTTTGAATGTAAAAGAATAAAAAATTACCTTTGTCCGCTGAAAACTTAATTTATTAACGTAAATAATGTTTACCAAAAACTCAAATAAGATGGCAAAAACACAAGAAATAACCAGCCCGGAAATTAATATTATTCAGAAAGGAACTGAAATTACAGGGAATATTACTTGCTCAGGCGATATTAGAATTGATGGTGCTTTAAATGGAACATTAGTTTCTCAAGGAAAATTGGTTGTTGGAAATTCAGGAGTAATAGAAGGAGAAGTGAAATGCAAAAATGCTGATGTTTCTGGAAATATCAATGCGAAAATATATGTTGAAGAATTATTACAATTAAAATCTACAGCAAACATAGTTGGTGAAATCAATACCAAAAAGCTTTCTATTGAACCGGGAGCAAACTTCTCAGGAACTTGTAACATGGGCAATGGAAACAATACTCAACTAAATGGAGCAAAAAAAGAAGCCCACCAAGAAGTCCAACTCGTTTAATAAATTTGCTAGGCTATCAGGTATAGCAGTTCAGATGGGGGGGATTATTTTTTTAGGAGCATACTCAGGCAAGTTGTTAGATGAAAAATATCCTTCCGATAAAAAATGGTTTACTATAGGGCTAACTATTTTGAGTGTTGCCATAGCACTATATACAGTGTTAAAACAAGTAAATAAAATTAATCAAGAAGAAGATGAAGAAAAACAATGAACCGAGTTACTGTTAATTTTTTTCTTCTGTTATTAATATCTCTAGGTGTAATTTTTTGTGGACATCTTTTTCTTTTACATTTTTTAGGTTTTCCATTGTTTGGTAACAAGATTATCTTAGCCTATTTAGTTAACTTTAGTATCACCTTTGGCAGTTTTGTTTTTCTATTCAATTTCAGAAATAAATTTGCTGAAAGTTTAGGCTATTTTTTTATGGCTGTGAGCATGTTAAAGTTTGTGGTGTTTTTCATCTTTTTTCATCCTGATTATCATGAAGATGGTAAGGTAGATAAATTAGAATTTGCAGCCTTTTTTATACCATATGCAGTGAGTCTTTTTTTAGAAACTATAGTGCTGATTAGGTTGTTAAATAAAGGGGGTTCAGGAGGTTGGAAATAAGTGGTAAATATTTTTTTGAATATGCTTTGAAAATAGATATTAATAATTACTTTTGCAGCGTTTTTAAACAACCTTTTTTTGAAGACTGATATGCAAGGAAAAAAAATATTCAAGTTACTTTTATTTTTATTGTTAATAACGCCATCGTTAACTATTGCTTCTGAGGAAGTTGCGAAAGAAGAAAACAGTGTTAAATCAGAAATTAAACAAGACATTATGCATCATTTGCAAGATGCGTATGATTTTCATCTTTTTACAGATAAAACTACCAATACACATTACGGATTTCCATTACCTATAATTTTATGGGATAATGGTTTGCACGTTTTTATGTCGTCAAAATTTCATCATGGAGAAGCTGTTGCTGAATCAAAAGGAAATTACTATAAAATTTATCATAATAAAATCTACAAAACAGATGCTGAAGGAACGTTATCTATGGATGAAAATCATCATGTAACGAATGCTAAGCCTTTAGATTTTTCTATTACCAAAAGTGTTTTTAGTGTAATGCTGATTTCTTTACTTATATTTTTATTGTTTAGAGGATTTGCTAAATCATACAAAAAATCTCATATACCTAATGCAGTTGGTAAATTTATGGAGCCATTAGTGTTGTTTGTAAGAGATGAAATTGCTATCCCAAATATTGGTGAAAAACATTATAAAAAATACATGAGTTACTTATTAACTGTATTCTTTTTTATATGGTTTATTAATTTAACAGGGTTAACTCCACTTGGAATTAATGTAACGGGAAATATAGCGGTAACATTTTGTTTGGCATTAATTACTTTTTTAATTACTCAATTTACATCTAAAAAAGATTATTGGAAACACATTTTCTGGATGCCGGGAGTGCCTGTGCCAATGAAGTTTGTATTAGCTCCAATAGAATTGTTAGGAGTCTTTATTAAACCATTTGCATTGATGATTCGTTTGTATGCAAATATTTCAGCAGGACATATAGTATTGATGAGTTTAGTAGGGTTGCTATTTGTTTTTCAAAATTGGTTTGCACGAGGAGCATTTTTAGGGTTGACATTGTTTTTGTCTATCATAGAATTGCTAGTAGCTTTTTTACAAGCATATATTTTTACCATGCTAACAGCCCTTTATTTTGGAGGAGCAGTGGCAGAACATGATGACCACCATTAAGGTAAATCATCATTTAATTTGTAATTATTAACTTAAATTTTATATATTATGGAAATTCCAGCGATTGTAGGTGCAGGTTTGGTAGTAATCGGAGCCGGTATTGGTATCGGACGTATTGGTGGTTCAGCAATGGACGCTATTGCGAGACAGCCTGAGGCTACTAACAAAATTCAAACAGCTATGCTTATTGCAGCAGCGCTTATTGAAGGTATTGGATTTGCTGCATTATTTGCAGTTTAACTAATCTAGAATCAACCGTAACGATTGGTTACGGTTGATTCTTAAAATTTAAAATTTAATAAAAAGATATGGAAAAATTAATAAATGAATTTTCGGTAGGCTTGTTTTTTTGGCAAACACTATTGTTTTTAGTGTTACTTTTTTTACTTAAAAAGTACGCTTGGAAACCTATTTTAAACGCAGTAAATGAGCGTGAAAAATCAATTGAAGATGCTTTGAATAAAGCTGAAGAAGCCAAAAAAGAGATGGCTGAATTAAAATCTGCTAATGAAGATTTATTAAAAGAGGCTCGTGTTGAAAGAGATGAAATATTGAAAGAAGCTCGTACATTAAAAGATAAAATTATTGCAGAAGCTAAAACTAAAGCTAATGAAGATGCAGAGAGAATTGTTGCATCAGCAAGAGAAAGCATTCAGCATGAAAAGATGGCTGCTGTTACTGAACTAAAAAATCAAGTAGCTGTTTTATCTATTGAAATTGCAGAAAAAATATTAAAACAAGAACTTTCTTCTGAAGCAAAACAATCTTCTATGATTAGTAGTGTTGTTAATGAGATTCAACTAAATTAATACCTAAAATGTTAGATTCGAAAGTAGCATCAAGATATGCTAAGTCCTTAATAGACTTAGGAAAGGAGCAGAATGCTTTAGAAACATTGATTAAAGATATGATCTTAATCAAGGATGTTTGTAATGAAAATCCTGATTTCATAACTTTACTTAAAAGTCCTGTTATCAGAGGAGATAAGAAACAAGCTATTATCAAAGAAGTTTTTTATAACTCATTTAGTTCCGAAGTAACAAAAGCTTTCGTAGAAATTATTTTAAGAAAAAAAAGAGAATCAATTCTTTATGCTATTGCGGTTTCTTTTATTAGTTTATATAAAGAACATCATAATATTAAAATAGCAAAAGTAACTACTGCAGTTCCCCTTTCTGCCGAGCAAAAACAAAGTATTATTGCTCAAATTAATAAAACAGAAAAAGCTACAATAGAATTAGAAGAAGTAGTAAATAAAGATATAATTGGTGGTTTAATTCTAAGAATAGAAGATAAACAACTGGATGAAAGCATCAGAAGAAAACTCTTAAATTTAGAGATGGAATTTGATGAGAACCCTTATGTAAGAGAATTTTAAAAACTATAATAACGATAAAATAATATAAAATGGCCGAAGTAAAACCAGCTGAAGTATCAGCAATCTTAAGACAACAATTAGCCGGATTCAAAACAGAAACTCAACTAGAAGAAGTAGGAACAGTACTTCAAGTAGGTGATGGAATTGTTAGAATTTATGGTTTATCTAGCGTTCAAGCAGGTGAGCTTATTGAATTTGATAACGGACTTTCTGCAATTGTACTTAACTTAGAGGAAGACAATGTAGGTGCTGTATTGTTAGGTTCTTCAGAAGGACTTAAAGAAGGAGATAACGTTAAAAGAACAAACAGAATTGCTTCTATTAATGTAGGTGAAGGAATGTTAGGTAGAGTGGTAGATACCTTAGGAACTCCAATTGATGGAAAAGGTCCTATTGAAGGAGATGTTTATGAAATGCCAATTGAAAGAAAAGCTCCAGGTGTAATTTATAGAGAACCTGTTGCTGAACCAATGCAAACAGGAATTAAAGCTATTGATGCGATGATTCCAATTGGTAGAGGTCAAAGAGAGTTAATTATTGGTGACCGTCAAACAGGAAAAACTTCTGTTGCTATTGATGCCATTATTAACCAAAAAGAATTTTACGATAGAGGAGAACCTGTATTCTGTATTTATGTAGCGGTTGGTCAAAAAGGATCTACTGTTGCTAACATTGTACAAACATTAGAAAATGCTGGAGCAATGAAATATACAGTAATTGTTGCTGCAAATGCTTCAGATCCTACCCCAATGCAATTCTACGCTCCATTTGCTGGCGCTGCAATCGGAGAGTTTTTTAGAGATACAGGAAGACCAGCACTTATTGTTTATGATGATTTATCTAAACAAGCAGTAGCGTATAGAGAGGTGTCTTTATTATTAAGAAGACCACCGGGACGTGAGGCTTACCCTGGTGATGTATTCTACCTTCACTCAAGATTATTAGAAAGAGCAGCTAAAATTATTAATGTTGATAGTATTGCTCAAGAAATGAATGATTTACCTGAATCTATCAGACCTTTAGTAAAAGGTGGAGGATCTTTAACTGCATTGCCAATTATCGAAACTCAAGCAGGTGACGTTTCTGCATATATCCCAACCAACGTAATTTCCATTACCGATGGCCAAATTTTCTTAGAATCTGATTTATTTAACCAAGGTGTTCGTCCGGCAATTAACGTAGGTATTTCTGTATCTCGTGTTGGTGGTAACGCTCAAATTAAATCAATGAAAAAAGTGGCAGGAACATTAAAATTAGATCAAGCTCAATATAGAGAATTAGAAGCATTTGCTAAATTTGGCTCTGACCTTGATGCGGCAACAATGTCTGTATTAAACAAAGGAAAGAGAAATGTTGAAATCTTAAAACAAGCAGAACATACTCCTTTTACTGTTGAAGATCAAATTGCTATTATTTATGTTGGAACAAAAGGATTAATTAATGCTGTTCCTGTTGATAAAGTAAAAGAATTCGAAGCAGAATTTATTAGCTTCTTAAACAACAAACATAGAGATACATTAGATTTATTAAAAGCAGGAAAATTTGATGATAGTATCACTTCTGTTTTAGATAAAGCTTGTGTTGAATTAACTGCTAAATATAAATAAGTCAAAAATTAAAAAGTTTATAAAGTAGAAAGGACAGATTCTATACAAACTTTCAACTTTACGAACTTTCAACTTTACGAACTAAATGGCAAACTTAAAAGAAATTAGAAATAGAATTGTATCTGTTAATTCAACAAAACAGATTACATCTGCAATGAAAATGGTTTCTGCGGCTAAACTAAGAAAAGCTCAAGATGCTGTTGTTCAAATGCGTCCCTATTCTAATAAAATGCAAGAAATTATATCAAACATTAGTGCAGGGTTAGATAGTATGGATGGAGCTTTTTCAGACCAAAGAATTGTCGAAAATGTACTTATTGTTGGTATAACTTCCAATAGAGGACTTTGCGGAGGATTTAATAACAACGTTATTAAATCTGCAATTAAATTAGCCGAAACAACTTATAAAGATAGCAATGTAACAGTTCTTCCTATTGGAAAAAAGTTTAAAGATGCAGTAAAGAAAACTAACTTTTCACTTAGTCCGGTTTTTAAACCGGATACCGAAAAAATTTGGGATGACCTTACATTTGAAAATACTTCGTCAATTGCTGACGAAATCATGAATCTTTTTATCGATAAAAAAGTAGATAAAGTGGTTTTGGTTTACAATCAGTTTAAAAATGCAGCTGTACAATTGTTGCAAAATGAGCAATTTTTGCCTGTATTACCTCCCGAAGTAAACGAAACATCAAGTAGCAATACAGTAGATTACATCTATGAGCCGGAAAAGAAAGCAATTTTAGATGAGTTAATTCCTAAATCGCTAAAAACACAACTTTTTAAGGCATTATTAGATTCTATGGCTTCAGAACACGGAGCTCGTATGACAGCTATGCATAAAGCAACAGATAATGCTACTGATTTAATAAATGATCTTAAGTTAGTTTATAACAAAGCTCGTCAGGCATCAATCACAAATGAGATTTTAGAAATTGTTGCAGGAGCAGAATCTTTAAAATAAAATCGTTTTTCATAATTTAAAAGCCTATTACTATTTTAGTTAAGTAATAGGCTTTTTTAGTTAAAAAAAGACAGTAATTAGCTTTTTATACACTTGTATTTAATAGATATATTATTACATTTGCAAACTTATTTTTTAAACCAATTTAGTACTTAAAAAACAAAGATGAAATTATCAAAATTTAAATTCAATTTACCACCAGAATTACTAGCCGATAAACCGGCTGACGAAAGAGACGAATCAAGATTATTAGTTTTACACAAAGACACTGGAGAAATTGAACACCGCATGTTTAAAGACATCATTGAATATTTTGATGATGGTGATTTAATGATAATGAATGACACCAAAGTTTTTCCTGCCAGAATGTATGGAAACAAAGAAAAAACAGGTGCCAAAATTGAAGTTTTCTTACTTAGAGAATTAAATAGAGAAAATTACCTGTGGGATGTGTTAGTTGACCCAGCAAGAAAAATTAGAATTGGAAATAAACTATATTTTGGTGATGATGATTTAGTTGCTGAAGTAATAGACAACACCACTTCAAGAGGTAGAACACTTCGATTTTTATACGATGGTTCTTATGAAGACTTTAAAGCAATAATCAATAGATTAGGAGAAACACCAATTCCAAAATACATCAATAGAGCAGTAGAACCAGAAGATGCTGAAAGGTATCAAACAGTATATGCTAAAAACGAAGGTGCAGTTGCAGCTCCGACTGCAGGATTACACTTCAGTAAACACCTAATGAAAAGATTAGAAATAAAAGGGATAGATTTCGCTTTTGTTACACTTCATGTTGGTTTAGGTTCTTTCAGAACGGTAGAAGTAGAAGACCTTACTAAACACAAAATGGATTCAGAAGAAGCTTTTATTGATGAAGAATGTGTTACTAAAGTAAATAATGCTAAAAAAGCAAAAAGAAAAATTTGTGCAGTAGGAACAACATCAATGAGAGCAATAGAATCTTCTGTGTCAACAGATGGTTTGCTTAAACCTTACCAAGGTTGGACAAATAAATTTATTTTTCCTCCTTATGATTTTAGTGTTGCTAACTGTATGATTACAAATTTCCACATGCCCGAATCTACATTGTTAATGATGACAACTGCATTTGGTGGTTACGATAATGTGATGAAAGCCTATAAAGAAGCTATAAAAGAAAAATATCGTTTCTTCACCTATGGCGATGCCATGTTGATTATCTAAGTAAATTATTAAATTGTAAACTTTATAAAAATTATGAAACTAGAAGACCTTAAACTTTACCAAGAATGCCTAAACCTAGAATCCACCGTGTGGAAAATTGTAGAAAAATGGGAGGGGTTTAATAAAGAAACCGTAGGAAAATCATTTGTAACAGCTGCAGATGCTATTTCTTCAAACATTGCCTCAGGTTACGGAAGATACAACTTTAAAGATAAAAAACACTATTGCTATATTTCAAGAGGTTGTTTACTAGAAACCAAAGGCTGGGCTATAAAAGCTAACGAAAGAGGTCTTATAGACGAAACAATACAAAATGAATTAATTGAAGAAATTGAAAAAATTCATCGTATGTTAAATGCGTACATCCGTTCAATAGGCAGAAAGAAAGAAGACAATAACTATGATAACAATACCAATAATAGTTATGATGAAGACGATAACAACGGAAACACTTTCACCGCTAGTGCAGATGAATTCTTCAATGAAGAGGAACTAACCAATGCATAAATACATCATAATAGTTGCCGGAGGTAAAGGAGAACGAATGGGAGAAAGCATTCCCAAGCAATTTCTTGAACTTAATGGTAAACCTATTCTGATGCATACCATAGAGAAATTTTATTCCACTTATCTGGAAGCTCAAATTATACTAGCTCTTCCCGAAAATCAATTCGACTTTTGGGAGGAGCTTTGTTATAAAAAGGAGTTTACCAAAATTCCACATCAAATTGTAGCAGGAGGAAAAACACGCTTTCACTCCGTACAAAATGCCTTAACTTTAGTTAATGAAGAAGGTATAGTAGCAATACATGATGGCGTTCGTCCATTAGTTAGTAAAACAACCATAGTTAACTGCTTCAATGCAGCAGAACAACATCAAAATGCCATCCCTGTGGTTGATGTGGTAGATTCACTTCGTCATGTAGATAAAACAGGAAACAAAGCAGTAAAACGGTCGTGCTATAAAATTGTACAAACCCCACAATGCTTCCAAACGTCACTCATAAAAAAAGCCTACCAACAAGGATATACAGAAGCTTTTACAGATGATGCAAGTGTTGTAGAAGCAACAGGAACAAAAATCCACTTAGTAAGCGGCAATAAAGAAAATATTAAAATCACCTCTCCCGAAGATCTTATAGTTGCTAAGGCTTTTATAGAATCAGTAAAGTAGCTTTTAACATTTTTTCTAGATTTAGAAACAAAAAATCCCAATCTCAGCGTAGCATGTCAAACAAAGCGATCTAAGCTTAGCATGTGCTAAGTTTTTAAGTATTTTTATGGCTTAAACTACCGTAACTAACCACCCCCAAACTTTCATTCAAGCCTTCGTTTGGAAGAACATTAAAAGATTATAATATATAAAGCAAAGGGAGCAGCAGAATAAACAAATTAAAAATTTAGAAAAAAAGATTAAAAAAATTGTCTTCACAATCAGGTGATTAAGGGGGAGTGGGGATAAAAAGTAAAAAAAAGTAAAAAAAAGTTTTGGGAAAAGGAAAAGAGTTGTACTTTTGCAGCCCGTTTGAGACGAAATGATGGGGAATAAGGAGAGAGAAGCGGGAGAAACAGAGAGTTCTTTGAAGAAATTGAAGTAGAGAAAAAAAGGTAAATATCCTTGAGTAAAATCAACGCGTAGTAATTTTTTAGAAACAAATAAGAATAATTACAACGGAGAGTTTGATCCTGGCTCAGGATGAACGCTAGCGGCAGGCCTAACACATGCAAGTCGAACGGTAACAGGAATTAGCTTGCTAATTTGCTGACGAGTGGCGCACGGGTGCGTAACGCGTATGCAACTTACCTCTAACAGGAGAATAGCCTTTCGAAAGGAAGAATAATACTCCATAATATTTATTAGTGGCATCATTAATTTATTAAAACTACGGTGGTTAGAGATAGGCATGCGTCCTATTAGCTAGTTGGTGAGGTAACAGCTCACCAAGGCGATGATAGGTAGGGGGCCTGAGAGGGTTATCCCCCACACTGGTACTGAGACACGGACCAGACTCCTACGGGAGGCAGCAGTGAGGAATATTGGTCAATGGACGAAAGTCTGAACCAGCCATGCCGCGTGCAGGAAGACTGCCCTACGGGTTGTAAACTGCTTTTATATAGGAATAAACCCTCGTTCGTGAACGAGGCTGAAGGTACTATAAGAATAAGGACCGGCTAACTCCGTGCCAGCAGCCGCGGTAATACGGAGGGTCCAAGCGTTATCCGGATTTATTGGGTTTAAAGGGTCCGCAGGCGGGAGAATAAGTCAGTGGTGAAATCCTGTCGCTTAACGATAGAACTGCCATTGATACTGTTTTTCTTGAGTATAGATGAAGTGGGCGGAATGTGTCATGTAGCGGTGAAATGCATAGATATGACACAGAACACCGATTGCGAAGGCAGCTCACTAAACTATAACTGACGCTCATGGACGAAAGCGTGGGGAGCGAACAGGATTAGATACCCTGGTAG
>OJFR01000090.1_pt1 | contig 32402 bp, 11 predicted proteins | sample 1594121 | NCBI WGS metagenome assembly OJFR01 (sample SAMN05416812, study PRJEB24817) | seawater metagenome | isolation source: Sea water | place: Canada:Atlantic | collected 2013-07 | reverse complement strand
AGATCAGCCTCGGTCTCGTGGGCTCGGAGATGTGTATAAGAGACAGATATTATAGCCTTCACAAAAACCTCAGTTTTTGTGAAAAAAGCTGGATTTATGAATTTTGTAAACTCAGTTTTTTTACCCCATTTTTTTATCCGAATATAGAAACCCATTTAATTTCCAATTTTAGATACTTTTTTTTCGAAAAAGTAAGATATTTCAATTTTATCCTTTTTCGGAAAAATGAAATTCTTCATCTATAAAATACTGATATTCAGTATGTTATAGGTGTGATGGTTTGTGTGTGTATAATTGTGGAAAATGAATAGAAAAGATATTTCATCTATAGGCAGCAAAATATTACTTTGGAGGCTCTAATTTTCTGTAAGCTTATTGACAAAATAGAAATTACACCCTTTCCTTAAATAATCAGGCTCATTTTTATGATTCTCTGATAGTGTCAAAAGCCTCTGAAAATCTAGGTTTTCGAAAAAGATAAAAAAGTAAAATCAAAAACGGACTTCTAGAAAGAGTCTTAAGTATTACTTTATTTCTTTTTTTATAGGAAGAATTAAGTAATCTTTTTGAAAATCCTTACTTTCGGCTGATTAAAATAAAGCAATAGCAAAAAATACAAAATAAAAAACATTAAGCTAAACGAATACTCTCACCGAGGATATTTAAGACAACTAAAACTAATGGGTAATCGATTCATCTCGATTATCGTGTAAAGCAAACATTTAATATTAACCAAAATCAAAAAATGCCTTGGGTATGAAAAAACAAATACTACTTGCATTCTTCTTTTCTTTTACTTATTTGGGTTTAAATGCTCAATGTAATATTCCATTTCCACCATCATTAAGTTGTAGCGAAGCTCCAGTAATTTGTGATCTGGATGGTTATTGTACGACTACTACTGGCGCTAATGGAACAGATAACCCCAGTACATTTTGTGGTTCTGTACAAAATAATCAATGGTTTGCCTTTGTAGCAGGTTCTACAAATATTGAACTTGATTTTATTGTAACTACATGTACAGGAACTGGATCAGGAACAGGACTTCAAGCTCAGGTATATTCTTTATGTGGAGCACCATGGACTTCTGTATCTAACTGTCTTTATGAAATTTCTCCAAATTCTACTGAAACTTTGACCATGACAGGATTGATCGTGGGAAATGTTTATTATTTAATGACAGACGGATTTTCTGGAGATATTTGTGATTATACTATAATGGTTGCATCAGGTTCAACAACTCCACCATCTCCAGACCCAGCAGGGGCTATTTCTGGTGATGCTGTTTTTTGTCCGGGAGCATCTTCTGTGACTTATTGTGCAGCTGCATCCTTTGGAGCGGCATTTTATGAGTGGACAATTCCACCAGGAGCTACGATTGTTGGAGATGATGATGGTATGTGTATTACGATTGATTTTGGAGGATTTATTGGTGGTATTGGATCTACAGGAACCATTACAGCAACACCAACTAATGGTTGTGAATTTGGATTACCTTCATCGTTTACGGTTACTCAAGGGCCATCGCCTACAGGCCCAGATGAACTTTTTATATTATGTCCAGGAGAATCTGCAACTTATGGGAATACAGTATATTCTACTGCAACAAATGGAACTCCATTTGTTAATACAGATATTGCAAATGCTCAAGGTTGTTTAATTGAAACGTTAGTATATGTTGAGATAGGAACTATTGAGACAACTGATTTAGTAGAAGTTATTTGTATAGGAGATGCATCATCAACTGGTGAAACTTCAACAGGGACTTATGTATATAACTTGTTAACTAATTATTACGGATGTGATAGTACAGTTACATTAAACTTAACTGTATTGGATCCACAAACTGGAATTTTCCCAGTAACAGATGTGATTGATTGTTCTGGTGCCCCAGTTACTGTTGAAGCTGTTGTTACGAATGTAGATCCAAGTATTACCTATATCTGGAATGGACCTTGTTTCTCCTCTCCGACTTTTCCTGGAGAACCTATAATTGAGGTATCATGTGGAGGTGTATATACGGTATATGCGGAGCAAACTGTTGGTGGAGTAACATGTGTTTCACCTACCTTCTCAGTAACCGTAATTGAAAATACAACTCCTCCAACTGCTGACCCTGGTATTGGTGGTGTGATTGATTGTGTATCTGGTTGTGTTACTTTAGGAGGTGGAGGAACCTCTAATACTAGTACTTATGCATATTCTTGGGTTGGACCAAATGGATATAGTGAAAATACTCAATTTCCAGACGCTTGTGAACCAGGGAATTATTGTTTCTTTTTGATTGATTTAGTGACTAGTTGTATATCGCCTACAATATGTGTGACAGTAACGGGAGATAATTCTTTACCAGTTGCTGTGGGTAGTGCTTCTAATAATTTAGATTGTAATACAACAACTGCGACTTTAGATCCAACAGGATCTGATCCAGGAACTTATACATGGTCCGGTCAAACAGGATCAAACCCAACAGTAGGTTCTCCAGGGACTTATACTTTAACTGTTACAAGTACAAATGGTTGTACAGCAACTCAAGAGGTAACTATTACTCAAGATGCTTCTACACCAACTGCGAATATTGCAACGCCTTCTTCAATTGATTGTAATAATTCAACAGTTTCTTTAGATGGAACTGGATCAAGTAGTGGAGTGACGTATTTATGGTCAACAGGAGAAACTACTTCTACAGCAACTACTAATATGGGAGCTGATACTTATACTTTAACGGTGACTAATATCAGTAATGGATGTACAGATGAAGTGTCTGTAGTTGTAGGTGATAATTCAACAATTGTTACAGCAGATGTGGATGTACAGGGACAGATTACTTGTTCAAACCTATCTGTTACGTTATCTGCAATAAATGTTACTGGAGCAAGTAACCCAACATATACTTGGTCAAATGGAATGTCTGGCCAGACAATCACAGTAGGTACTGCAGGATCTGTAACATTAACAGTTACTGATGCGATTACTGGATGTAGTGGAGATATTATAGCTGATGTTACTAGTGATACTAATGCACCATTGGCAGTAGCAGGGGTAAGTGGAGAATTAGATTGTAATAATACAATTGTAGTATTAAGTACTGCTGGTTCTTCAACTGGTGGAAATATAACTACAAGTTGGTCTACTGCTGATCCAAATAATGTTACTACTCCAGGAACTTATACTTTGACAATTACTAATACTGATAATGGTTGTGTTACAACTGCCGATGTAGAAGTATTGCAAGATGTAACTACTCCGGTAGCAGCAATTGCTGCACCAACAGCTATTGACTGTAATAATACGAATACAACTTTAGATGGTAGTAGTTCAACGGGTACTAACGTAACTTATGCTTGGACTGGTCCAATAACTGGATCTGGGGCAACATTGAATACTACTGATGCAGGAACTTATACTTTGACTGTAACTAACGATAATGGTTGTACTGATGCAGAAGAAATTATTGTTATAGATAATACAACTACAGTAACAGTTACTGCAAGTGTAAGTAACGAACTTACTTGTACACAAACTTCTGCAACCTTAGATGTATCTGGCGGATCTGGATCTTCAAATCCAACATATTCTTGGACTGGTCCAGAAACAGGAAATGGCACAACATTAAGTGTTGGGACACCTGGAACATATACTTTAACATTAATAGATTCGAACACAGGTTGTCAAGGATCAACTACAATTACGGTATTACAAGATGATTCAGGTCCAACAGCTTCTGTTGTACCAGCGAATGATTTGACTTGTAATGTTTCCTCTGTAACATTAGATGGAACAGCTTCTTCAACAGGAAATAATATTACTTACCAATGGTATCTTGGAAATACTGCAGTTAGCCCAGGAGGAAATACAGCATTACTTGATGTAAATCTTCCAGGTGATTATTCTTTATTAGTAACTGATACTGATAATGGATGTGAAACTACATCTTTAGTAGTTCCAGTAATTTTAGATAATGCCGCTCCTACAGCTGCGGCTGTAGCGGGGAATAATGGATTACTTTCTTGTTCGATTTCTTCATTGGCTTTAGATGGAAGTTCTTCTACAGGAAATTGTCTTTCCTATGAATGGTCAAACAATGGAAGTGTAGTAGGAACAAATGCTATATATGATGCTTCAAATGCTGGAGATTATATATTAGTGGTAACAAATTGTGATAATGGCTGTACCGATCAGACAACGGTTAATGTTATGGCTGATTCAGGATTACCTACTGCGACAATTGGTTCAGTTGTTAATTTAGATTGTAACAACTCAACATCTACTTTACAAGGAGCAGGTTCATCAAATACAGGAGGAACAGTTTCTGTAGAATGGTTTTATGAAGGAACTACCTTAAATATTACTGATCCTGATTATACTACTATGGTACCGGGTGAATATACATTTGTAGTAACTGATTCTGGCAATGGATGTAGTTCTTCTGCAACTGTTCAATTGAGTGAAAATATTGACCCTCCATTTGTAGATATTGCAACTGCTCCAGTTATTGATTGTGCAAATACAATTGTAACAGTTAATGCGACGAACTCAGCAAGTGGTGTTAATATATCTTACCAATGGCAAGATGCTGGTGGAGTTGATTTACCAGGATCTGAAACTGCGAATACTTTAATGACAAGTACAGCAGGAGATTACATCTTATTAGTAACAAATACTGATAATGGTTGTACAGCAACTCAAATGGTAAATGTTCCAGAAAATATTGAATCACCAGTATTTGATGCATCAGCATTGAATAATATTGATTGTAATAATATAGAAGCTTCCTTGGAAAGTAATATTATATCATCATTTAGTACTGATTTAACTTACGAATGGGAATTGAACACAACTAATGTAGGGGATCAATCAACACTTTCAACTTCAAATGATGGTGATTATATTCTTATTGTAACTGATAACCAAAATGGTTGTTCTTCACAAGTGGATGTAACTGTTCTTAATACAATACTCGATCCTACTATATCTGCAACTGCTTCAAGTAATGGTGCATTAGGTTGTATTACTACTGAAACAACATTAGACGGTACGGGTACAGATACTGGAGCAAACTTTAATTATGCTTGGACTTTAGATACCGATCCAACTAATGTATTAGGTACAGATTTAATGTACACAACAATGGATCCTGGAACTTATATTTTGACCGTGATAAATATGGATAATGGATGTGTAAGTACAGAACCAGTAACGATCACTCAATCTATAGCACCACCAATATCTGTTGCAATTTCAAATACTGCAACATTAACTTGTACTGATCCAACGATTACATTGGATGGAACAAGTTCAAGTATCGGCGCTAATTTTTCTTACCAATGGTATGAAATTATAGGAGGAACATCAACAGAAATAGTTGATGCAAATATGATTTCCTATGACATTACAATTGAAGGAACTTATGAATTGCTTGTAACCAATACAGATAATGGCTGTACTACAGTAAGTACTCAACTTGTAATTGATCAATCATCTGATGTACCAGCAGCGGTTATTTCTAGTGATGGAATTTTGACTTGTGATAATGGAATGGTAATGGTCGATGGATTAAGTTCTACTGCTGGCGGGACACTTACTTATGAGTGGGTAGATGTTGCAACACAAGCGGTATTAGGAACAGATCCTACTCTTGAGATAACGACTTCAATAGAGGTTGAATTAAATATTCAAGATCTAAATAATGGCTGTACTTCAACAACTTCATTTTTCATTGACGAAGATATTGAGGATCCGTCTGCTAATGCAGGTTTAGCTCAAACATTATTCTGTGGAGATATTGAAGTTACTTTAGATGGAAGTGCTTCTTCTGCTAATGGAGATCCGATAACATATGCATGGGCTGATCCAATGGGTAACCCAGGAGGATCTACAGCTACCATTGGTGCTTCTACTCCTGGCACATGGACATTAACAATTACAAATACAGATAATGGCTGTACATCAACTTCTACAGTTGAAGTAGGACAAGATACGAATGCGCCTATTCTTTCAATGGTTCCTTCAGCAGCAGGACTTAATTGTGATATTCAAACAATTACATATGATGCAATTGGATCTAGTGTATCTTCAGGCTCAACAGGCAATCTTGTTTATGAATGGACAGATGTAGTAAGTGGAGCAAGTTTAGGTAACACAGCTACTATTGATATATCTAATACAAATGAGGTGGTCTTAACAATTACTGATGATGGTAACGGTTGTTCTACTACTCAATCTTATTTTGCAACTCAAGATATCGAACAACCAACTGCTAATGCAGGTTTCCCACAAACTTTTTTCTGTGGAGATACAGAGGTTACTTTAGATGGAGGAGCTTCAGATGCAGGAGGAGCTGCATTTACTTATAACTGGACTGACCCAATGGGTAACCCAGGAGGAAGTACTGCTCAGGTTGCTGCAACAATTACAGGTGATTGGGAATTATTGATTACAAATACAGTTAATGGTTGTACAGCAATTACAACAGTAGAAGTTGATCAAAACATTAGTGCACCTACAGCAGCGGTTGATTTCGCTGGCATGTTAACTTGTGATGTTGATGAAATTATAGTTGATGGAAGTGCTTCCTCTACTTCAGGTGGTGGTGCTTTACAGTATGAATGGACAGGAGGATCAGATACGCCAACAGCAACTTTTGATGCTCCAGGTACTTACGAATTAATTATTACAGATGTATTGAATAATTGTACAGCAACGCAAAGTTTTACCATCGAAGAAGATGTATTACCTCCTGTAGCTGATATACAAGCGCTTACAAGTACAACTATTTCATGTACTGAGCCAAGTTTAGTATTTAATGGTGGAGGGTCAAATAATAATGGAAATCCAAATGGAGGAACATTAACTTATGTGTGGACATTAAATGGTAATCCAGTTATTAATGGAACTTCGGATCAAGTTGAAATCTCTGAACCAGGAGATTTAGAAGTTGAAGTAACCAATACAAACAATGGTTGTACAGCAATTTTCCTAATAGCAGTTGATATTAGTGACGATGTGCCATTGGCAAATGTACCTACCTCTCCTCAGCCATTAACATGTGCTGTTGATGAAGTTACAATCGTAGCAAACGCATCAACGGGAGCGGAATTTACTTATCAATGGACAACGACAACAGGAACGATTGTAAGTGGCGAAACTACATTGACTCCAATTGTTTCAGAAACAGGTATTTATACTTTGACAGTAACCAATAATGCAAGTGGTTGTGATATTTCAATTACAGCACTAGTTGATGGAGACTTTAATGAACCAAATTCATTTGCAAGTGCTACCGATCAATTCGATTGTAATACATTTGAAGTTTCATTAGATGGAAGTGGTTCAGCAGTTGGGCCAACCATCTCTTATGAATGGTCAACTGTAACAGGTGTTATTGTAAGTGGAGCAACGTCTCTTAATCCAGTAGTTTCAGCTCCAGGTGATTATACCTTATTAGTAGAAGATAGTGGAAATGGATGTTCTTCAACAGTAGTAGTGACAGTTTCCGCAAATATTGATGTACCAACTATAGCAGGAGCTCAAGTTATAGATCCTAACTGTTTTGGAGAAAATAATGGATCAATTACTTTAGATAATGTAGTAGGAGGTCAATTACCCTACTTATACTCAATTGATGGCGGGGCATTAGCACCAATTAATCAGTTCAGTTTCTTAGGAGCAGGAGAATATGACATTCTTGTTCAAGATGCGAACGGTTGTGAAACAAACCAAGTTATCATAATTACAGATCCTCAAGAATTGTTAGTAGAATTAGGAGATAACCAAATCATAGGATTAGGAGATGACTTCCAATTATCTGCTCAAATAGTAGGAGCATATGATACGATAATGTGGTCGGCTAACTGTCCAGATTCTATTTGTGCAGATCAACCTGAATTCTCTATTTCTCCGCTTAATACTGTTTCTTATAACGTAACAGTAGTAGATGGAAACGGATGTATAACAACAGACCAGATCACGATTAACGTAGAGAAAGGAAGAGAAGTATTTATACCGAATGCATTTACTCCAAATGGAGACGGAAACAATGATCGATTCTGGGTTTACCCAGGAGGCGAAGTTGCAAAAGTTCATGAATTTAGAGTATTCAACCGATGGGGAGAGCAAGTGTTTGGAATTTCCGATTATGATCCATTTGTTCAAGATGATACAAATGGATGGGATGGAACTCTTGACAGTAAAAAAATGAATCCAGCAGTATTTGTTTACTACGTCGATGTTGAATTTATCGATGGAAGAAGAGAAGTACTAAAAGGAGATGTTGCTCTTAGACGATAATATTAAATGTTTATAAAATAAGAAAAAAGGCAGATTGGATTCGTTCAATCTGTCTTTTCTCTGAAATGATTGATTCTGAATTTTCTAGGAAATGAAGTTGCAAAAGTTCACTAACTTAGAGTATTCAACCAGTAGGCAGAACAAATATTGGTGTTCCTATGATCTGTTTGTTCAGCATGATACAAATGGATGAGATGGTACTCTTGATAAGTTGAAAGTGAATGCTACAGTATTTGTTTTCTAAGTTGATCTGGAATTTATCGATGGTAGAAAAGAAGTACTCAAAGGAGATGTTGTGCTTAGACGATAATGTTAATTGTTTATACCCCCAAAAAAAACAACCATGAAAAAACAAATACTACTCGCATTATTCTTTTCTTTAACTTATTTGGGTTTAAATGCTCAATGTGATTTACCATTTCCTCCAGCATTGACTTGTGCTGCTGCACCAGTAATATGTGGCTCGGACTTGGATGGTTATTGCACCTCTCTTAGTGGATTCAATAATACTGATGATCCAAATACTTTTTGTGCTTTAGTAAATAACAATCAATGGTTTGCCTTTGTAGCTGGTAGTATAGATATTAATCTTGATTTAATTGTAGGTACCTGTACCTTTAATGGAGGACTTACTGGACTTCAAGCTCAAGTTTTTTCTGTATGCGGAGCGCCATGGACTACTGCTTCTAACTGTTTAAGTGGTATTAATCCAAATACTACTGGGACTTTGGTTATGACAGGGTTGACTGTGGGAAATGTTTACTATCTAATGACAGATGGTAACGGAGGAGCGTTATGTGATTATTCGATCCAAGTAACAAGTGGAAGTACAACTGCTCCAATTCCAGATCCAGCCGGAGTAATTTCTGGAGACCCTGTATTTTGTCCAGGAGCTTCATCTGTGACTTATTGTGTGCCAGCCTCTGTTGGTGCAGCATCTTATGATTGGACAATTCCCGCCGGGACAGCGATTGTTGGAGCAGATAATGGAGAATGTATTACAATTGATTTTAGTGGATATATAGGTGGTATTGGATCTTCTGGAACTATTACAGTAACACCTACTAACCCATGTGAATCAGGGAATTCTTCATCATTTACAGTAACTCAAGGGCCACCACCAACTACGCCTGATGTTGACTTTATTTTATGTCCAGGTGATACGGAAGTTTATGGAAGTACGACATATTCTACAGGCGGGACATTTTTGAATACAGATATAACAAATGGGCAAGGTTGTTTAGTTGAAACATTCGTAAATGTAACAGTTGGACAAGATGTTACAACAGATTTAGTAGAAGTTATATGCCAAGGTGGAACGTCTTCAACTGGTGAAACAACTGTAGGTACTTATACTTATCCTCTATTAACTTCATTAGGGTGCGATAGTACAGTTACAATAGATTTAACTGTATTGGATCCACAAACTGGAGTTTCCCCAGTAACAGATGAGATTGATTGTTCTGGAATTCCAGTTACAGTATCAGCAATACAAATAAATACAGATCCAACAATATCATACATTTGGTCAGGACCTTGTTTCACTCAAAGTTTTCCACAAGATCCAAATATTTCGGTATCATGTGGAGGTGTATATACAGTATATGCGGAGCAAACTGTGGCTGGAGTAACATGTGTTTCTCCAACTTTCTCAGTAACAGTAATTGAAAATATGACTCTTCCTATAGCTGATCCAGGGCAATTAGTAACAATTGATTGTAATGCTAACTCCGCCATCTTAGGTGGACCTAATATGTCGTCAGGGGCGAATTTTGTTTATTCGTGGACAGGCCCCAATGGGTATACATCTTCTCAACAAAATCCAGTAGTTACCGAGGTTGGTCAATATTGTGTATTTGTTTTAAATACGACTACTTTCTGTCAATCGACTATCGAATGTGTAGATGTAACGGGGAATGGAACACCTCCAAATGCAGTAGCAAGTAATAGTAATGATTTGACTTGTTTAAATGGTGTTTCAACGCTTGATGCTTCGGGGTCTTCTACTGGTGGAAATATCTCATATACTTGGAATGGACCGGGAGGTCCTTATTTAGGAAGTAATCCTTCGGTAAATCAGCAAGGAACTTATACGTTGACGGTAATGGATAATGGAACAGGTTGTATGTCAACAGCTCAAACAATAGTTGGAGCGGATTTCAATACACCTATTGCAAGTATAACAATTCCAGCTGAAATTGATTGTAATAATCCAACAGTCTCTTTGGATGGAAGTGGATCAAGTAGTGGAGTAACATATTTGTGGTCAACACTAGAAACTACTGCAATTGCCACCACAAATATGGGAGCAGGAACTTATACTTTAACGGTTACCAATACTAGCAATGGTTGTACTGATGAGGCAACTGTTATTGTAAATGAAAATTCAGCAGTTGTTACTGCAGAGGTGGATGTGCAAGGGGTGCTTGATTGTGATAATAATATGGTTACCCTATCTGCAATTAATGTTAATGGATCAAGTAACCCAACATATACCTGGTCAAATGGAATGTCTGGACAAACTATTATGGTTGGTACAGCCGGATCAATTACCTTAACAGTAACAGATGCAATTACAGGGTGTAGTGGAGATATTACGGCAAATGTGGCAAGTGGTACTAACGCCCCTACAGCAATAGCAGGAGTAAGTGGGCAATTAGATTGTAATAATACAAGTGTCGTTTTAAGTTCTGCTGGTTCTTCAACTGGTGGGAATATTACGGCGAGTTGGTCAACGACAAATCCTAATAATGTTACTACTCCAGGAACTTATACTTTGACAATTACTGATACTGATAATGGTTGTGTTACAACTGCGGATGTAGAAGTATTGCAAGATTTAACTACTCCAGTAGCAGCAATTGCTGCACCAACAGCTATTGATTGTAATAATACGAATACAACTTTAGATGGTAGTAGTTCAACGGGTACTAACGTAACTTATGCTTGGACTGGTCCAATAACTGGATCTGGGGCAACATTGAATACTACTGATGCAGGAACTTATACTTTGACTGTAACTAACGATAATGGTTGTACTGATGCAGAAGAAATTATTGTTATAGATAATACAACTACAGTAACAGTTACTGCAAGTGTAAGTAACGAACTTACTTGTACACAAACTTCTGCAACCTTAGATGTATCTGGCGGATCTGGATCTTCAAATCCAACATATTCTTGGACTGGTCCAGAAACAGGAAATGGCACAACATTAAGTGTTGGGACACCTGGAACATATACTTTAACATTAATAGATTCGAACACAGGTTGTCAAGGATCAACTACAATTACGGTATTACAAGATGATTCAGGTCCAACAGCTTCTGTTGTACCAGCGAATGATTTGACTTGTAATGTTTCCTCTGTAACATTAGATGGAACAGCTTCTTCAACAGGAAATAATATTACTTACCAATGGTATCTTGGAAATACTGCAGTTAGCCCAGGAGGAAATACAGCATTACTTGATGTAAATCTTCCAGGTGATTATTCTTTATTAGTAACTGATACTGATAATGGATGTGAAACTACATCTTTAGTAGTTCCAGTAATTTTAGATAATGCCGCTCCTACAGCTGCGGCTGTAGCGGGGAATAATGGATTACTTTCTTGTTCGATTTCTTCATTGGCTTTAGATGGAAGTTCTTCTACAGGAAATTGTCTTTCCTATGAATGGTCAAACAATGGAAGTGTAGTAGGAACAAATGCTATATATGATGCTTCAAATGCTGGAGATTATATATTAGTGGTAACAAATTGTGATAATGGCTGTACCGATCAGACAACGGTTAATGTTATGGCTGATTCAGGATTACCTACTGCGACAATTGGTTCAGTTGTTAATTTAGATTGTAACAACTCAACATCTACTTTACAAGGAGCAGGTTCATCAAATACAGGAGGAACAGTTTCTGTAGAATGGTTTTATGAAGGAACTACCTTAAATATTACTGATCCTGATTATACTACTATGGTACCGGGTGAATATACATTTGTAGTAACTGATTCTGGCAATGGATGTAGTTCTTCTGCAACTGTTCAATTGAGTGAAAATATTGACCCTCCATTTGTAGATATTGCAACTGCTCCAGTTATTGATTGTGCAAATACAATTGTAACAGTTAATGCGACGAACTCAGCAAGTGGTGTTAATATATCTTACCAATGGCAAGATGCTGGTGGAGTTGATTTACCAGGATCTGAAACTGCGAATACTTTAATGACAAGTACAGCAGGAGATTACATCTTATTAGTAACAAATACTGATAATGGTTGTACAGCAACTCAAATGGTAAATGTTCCAGAAAATATTGAATCACCAGTATTTGATGCATCAGCATTGAATAATATTGATTGTAATAATATAGAAGCTTCCTTGGAAAGTAATATTATATCATCATTTAGTACTGATTTAACTTACGAATGGGAATTGAACACAACTAATGTAGGGGATCAATCAACACTTTCAACTTCAAATGATGGTGATTATATTCTTATTGTAACTGATAACCAAAATGGTTGTTCTTCACAAGTGGATGTAACTGTTCTTAATACAATACTCGATCCTACTATATCTGCAACTGCTTCAAGTAATGGTGCATTAGGTTGTATTACTACTGAAACAACATTAGACGGTACGGGTACAGATACTGGAGCAAACTTTAATTATGCTTGGACTTTAGATACCGATCCAACTAATGTATTAGGTACAGATTTAATGTACACAACAATGGATCCTGGAACTTATATTTTGACCGTGATAAATATGGATAATGGATGTGTAAGTACAGAACCAGTAACGATCACTCAATCTATAGCACCACCAATATCTGTTGCAATTTCAAATACTGCAACATTAACTTGTACTGATCCAACGATTACATTGGATGGAACAAGTTCAAGTATCGGCGCTAATTTTTCTTACCAATGGTATGAAATTATAGGAGGAACATCAACAGAAATAGTTGATGCAAATATGATTTCCTATGACATTACAATTGAAGGAACTTATGAATTGCTTGTAACCAATACAGATAATGGCTGTACTACAGTAAGTACTCAACTTGTAATTGATCAATCATCTGATGTACCAGCAGCGGTTATTTCTAGTGATGGAATTTTGACTTGTGATAATGGAATGGTAATGGTCGATGGATTAAGTTCTACTGCTGGCGGGACACTTACTTATGAGTGGGTAGATGTTGCAACACAAGCGGTATTAGGAACAGATCCTACTCTTGAGATAACGACTTCAATAGAGGTTGAATTAAATATTCAAGATCTAAATAATGGCTGTACTTCAACAACTTCATTTTTCATTGACGAAGATATTGAGGATCCGTCTGCTAATGCAGGTTTAGCTCAAACATTATTCTGTGGAGATATTGAAGTTACTTTAGATGGAAGTGCTTCTTCTGCTAATGGAGATCCGATAACATATGCATGGGCTGATCCAATGGGTAACCCAGGAGGATCTACAGCTACCATTGGTGCTTCTACTCCTGGCACATGGACATTAACAATTACAAATACAGATAATGGCTGTACATCAACTTCTACAGTTGAAGTAGGACAAGATACGAATGCGCCTATTCTTTCAATGGTTCCTTCAGCAGCAGGACTTAATTGTGATATTCAAACAATTACATATGATGCAATTGGATCTAGTGTATCTTCAGGCTCAACAGGCAATCTTGTTTATGAATGGACAGATGTAGTAAGTGGAGCAAGTTTAGGTAACACAGCTACTATTGATATATCTAATACAAATGAGGTGGTCTTAACAATTACTGATGATGGTAACGGTTGTTCTACTACTCAATCTTATTTTGCAACTCAAGATATCGAACAACCAACTGCTAATGCAGGTTTCCCACAAACTTTTTTCTGTGGAGATACAGAGGTTACTTTAGATGGAGGAGCTTCAGATGCAGGAGGAGCTGCATTTACTTATAACTGGACTGACCCAATGGGTAACCCAGGAGGAAGTACTGCTCAGGTTGCTGCAACAATTACAGGTGATTGGGAATTATTGATTACAAATACAGTTAATGGTTGTACAGCAATTACAACAGTAGAAGTTGATCAAAACATTAGTGCACCTACAGCAGCGGTTGATTTCGCTGGCATGTTAACTTGTGATGTTGATGAAATTATAGTTGATGGAAGTGCTTCCTCTACTTCAGGTGGTGGTGCTTTACAGTATGAATGGACAGGAGGATCAGATACGCCAACAGCAACTTTTGATGCTCCAGGTACTTACGAATTAATTATTACAGATGTATTGAATAATTGTACAGCAACGCAAAGTTTTACCATCGAAGAAGATGTATTACCTCCTGTAGCTGATATACAAGCGCTTACAAGTACAACTATTTCATGTACTGAGCCAAGTTTAGTATTTAATGGTGGAGGGTCAAATAATAATGGAAATCCAAATGGAGGAACATTAACTTATGTGTGGACATTAAATGGTAATCCAGTTATTAATGGAACTTCGGATCAAGTTGAAATCTCTGAACCAGGAGATTTAGAAGTTGAAGTAACCAATACAAACAATGGTTGTACAGCAATTTTCCTAATAGCAGTTGATATTAGTGACGATGTGCCATTGGCAAATGTACCTACCTCTCCTCAGCCATTAACATGTGCTGTTGATGAAGTTACAATCGTAGCAAACGCATCAACGGGAGCGGAATTTACTTATCAATGGACAACGACAACAGGAACGATTGTAAGTGGCGAAACTACATTGACTCCAATTGTTTCAGAAACAGGTATTTATACTTTGACAGTAACCAATAATGCAAGTGGTTGTGATATTTCAATTACAGCACTAGTTGATGGAGACTTTAATGAACCAAATTCATTTGCAAGTGCTACCGATCAATTCGATTGTAATACATTTGAAGTTTCATTAGATGGAAGTGGTTCAGCAGTTGGGCCAACCATCTCTTATGAATGGTCAACTGTAACAGGTGTTATTGTAAGTGGAGCAACGTCTCTTAATCCAGTAGTTTCAGCTCCAGGTGATTATACCTTATTAGTAGAAGATAGTGGAAATGGATGTTCTTCAACAGTAGTAGTGACAGTTTCCGCAAATATTGATGTACCAACTATAGCAGGAGCTCAAGTTATAGATCCTAACTGTTTTGGAGAAAATAATGGATCAATTACTTTAGATAATGTAGTAGGAGGTCAATTACCCTACTTATACTCAATTGATGGCGGGGCATTAGCACCAATTAATCAGTTCAGTTTCTTAGGAGCAGGAGAATATGACATTCTTGTTCAAGATGCGAACGGTTGTGAAACAAACCAAGTTATCATAATTACAGATCCTCAAGAATTGTTAGTAGAATTAGGAGATAACCAAATCATAGGATTAGGAGATGACTTCCAATTATCTGCTCAAATAGTAGGAGCATATGATACGATAATGTGGTCGGCTAACTGTCCAGATTCTATTTGTGCAGATCAACCTGAATTCTCTATTTCTCCGCTTAATACTGTTTCTTATAACGTAACAGTAGTAGATGGAAACGGATGTATAACAACAGACCAGATCACGATTAACGTAGAGAAAGGAAGAGAAGTATTTATACCGAATGCATTTACTCCAAATGGAGACGGAAACAATGATCGATTCTGGGTTTACCCAGGAGGCGAAGTTGCAAAAGTTCATGAATTTAGAGTATTCAACCGATGGGGAGAGCAAGTGTTTGGAATTTCCGATTATGATCCATTTGTTCAAGATGATACAAATGGATGGGATGGAACTCTTGACAGTAAAAAAATGAATCCAGCAGTATTTGTTTACTACGTCGATGTTGAATTTATCGATGGAAGAAGAGAAGTACTAAAAGGAGATGTTGCTCTTAGACGATAATATTAAATGTTTATAAAATAAGAAAAAAGGCAGATTGGATTCGTTCAATCTGTCTTTTCTCTGAAATGATTGATTCTGAATTTTCTAGGAAATGAAGTTGCAAAAGTTCACTAACTTAGAGTATTCAACCAGTAGGCAGAACAAATATTGGTGTTCCTATGATCTGTTTGTTCAGCATGATACAAATGGATGAGATGGTACTCTTGATAAGTTGAAAGTGAATGCTACAGTATTTGTTTTCTAAGTTGATCTGGAATTTATCGATGGTAGAAAAGAAGTACTCAAAGGAGATGTTGTGCTTAGACGATAATGTTAATTGTTTATACCCCCAAAAAAAACAACCATGAAAAAACAAATACTACTCGCATTATTCTTTTCTTTAACTTATTTGGGTTTAAATGCTCAATGTGATTTACCATTTCCTCCAGCATTGACTTGTGCTGCTGCACCAGTAATATGTGGCTCGGACTTGGATGGTTATTGCACCTCTCTTAGTGGATTCAATAATACTGATGATCCAAATACTTTTTGTGCTTTAGTAAATAACAATCAATGGTTTGCCTTTGTAGCTGGTAGTATAGATATTAATCTTGATTTAATTGTAGGTACCTGTACCTTTAATGGAGGACTTACTGGACTTCAAGCTCAAGTTTTTTCTGTATGCGGAGCGCCATGGACTACTGCTTCTAACTGTTTAAGTGGTATTAATCCAAATACTACTGGGACTTTGGTTATGACAGGGTTGACTGTGGGAAATGTTTACTATCTAATGACAGATGGTAACGGAGGAGCGTTATGTGATTATTCGATCCAAGTAACAAGTGGAAGTACAACTGCTCCAATTCCAGATCCAGCCGGAGTAATTTCTGGAGACCCTGTATTTTGTCCAGGAGCTTCATCTGTGACTTATTGTGTGCCAGCCTCTGTTGGTGCAGCATCTTATGATTGGACAATTCCCGCCGGGACAGCGATTGTTGGAGCAGATAATGGAGAATGTATTACAATTGATTTTAGTGGATATATAGGTGGTATTGGATCTTCTGGAACTATTACAGTAACACCTACTAACCCATGTGAATCAGGGAATTCTTCATCATTTACAGTAACTCAAGGGCCACCACCAACTACGCCTGATGTTGACTTTATTTTATGTCCAGGTGATACGGAAGTTTATGGAAGTACGACATATTCTACAGGCGGGACATTTTTGAATACAGATATAACAAATGGGCAAGGTTGTTTAGTTGAAACATTCGTAAATGTAACAGTTGGACAAGATGTTACAACAGATTTAATAGAAGTTATATGCCAAGGAGGGACGTCTTCTACTGGTGAGACAACTGTAGGTTTTTATACTTATCCCTTTTTGACTTCTTTAGGATGCGATAGTACAGTTACACTAGACTTAACAGTATTGGATCCACAAACTGGACTTTTTCCAGTAACAGATCAAATTGATTGTTCTGGAACTCCAGTTACAGTATCAGCAATACAGTTAAATACAGATCCAACAATATCATACATTTGGTCTGGACCTTGTTTTACTCAAAATTCCCCGCAAGATCCAAATATTTCGGTATCATGTGGAGGTACATATACAGTATATGCAGAGCAAACTGTAGCTGGAGTAACTTGTGGTTCTCCATCTTTTTCAGTAACAGTAATTGAAAACATCACTCCTCCTACTGCAGATCCAGGGCTATTAATAGCAATTGATTGCAATACTAACTCTGCCACCTTAGGTGGGCCTAATATGTCGTCAGGGTCGAATTTTGTTTATTCGTGGACAGGGCCTAACGGGTATACATCTTCTCAACAAAATCCGGTAGTTACTGAGGGTGGTGAATATTGTGTATTTGTATTTAATTCGACTACTTTCTGTCAATCGACTATCGAATGTGTAACTGTTACAGGGAATTCAACATCTCTAATTGCAACAGCAAGTAATAGTAATGATTTGTCTTGTTTAATTAGTTTTTCAATACTTGATGCTTCGGGGTCTTCTTCTGGTGGAAATATTTCATATACTTGGGATGGGCCGGGTGGTCCTTATTCTGGAAGTAATCCTTCAGTAAGTCAGCAAGGAACTTATACGTTGACAGTAATGGATACTGGAACAGGATGTACGTCAACAGCTCAAACAATAGTTGGCGGGGATTTCAATACACCAACTGCAAGTATAATTACCCCAGGTGATATTGATTGTAATAATCCAACAGTTTCTTTGGATGGAAGTGGATCAAGTAGTGGAGTAACCTATTTATGGTCAACAGGAGAAACTACTGCCATCGCCACTACAAATATGGGAGCAGGAACTTATACTTTAACGGTAACTAATATCAGTAATGGTTGTACTGATGAGGCAACTGTTCTTGTAAATGATAATTCATCAATTGTAACTGCAGATGTGGATGTGCAAGGGGTGCTTGATTGTGATAATAATTTGGTTACTCTGTCTGCAATTAATGTTATTGGATCAAGTAATCCAACATATTCTTGGTCAAATGGAATGTCGGGACAAACTATTATGGTTGGGACAGCTGGATCAATTACCTTAACCGTAACAGATGCAATTACAGGGTGTAGTGGAGATATTATGGCAAATGTAGCCAATGGAACAAACGCTCCTACTGCGGTAGCAGGAGTAAGTGGAGAATTAAATTGTAATAATTCAAGCGTAGTTTTAAGCACAACTGGTTCTTCAACTGGTGGAAATATAACTGCAAGTTGGTCAACAGCTGATCCTAATAATGTTACTTCTCCAGGAATTTACACATTAACAATTACTAATACAGATAATGACTGTACTGCAACTGCTGATGTTGATGTGACACAGGATATTACGGCTCCAGTAGCTGCTATAGTAACACCAATAGCAATCGATTGTAACAATACTAGTATCGTGTTAGATGGGGGAACTTCAACAGGAACTAACTTAAGTTATTCTTGGGCTCCAAGTGGAGGTACAGGTGCAACATTAAATGCTGTTGCTGCCGGTACTTATACTTTGACCGTTACGAATATGGATAATGGTTGTACTGATACTGAAGAAGTTATTGTTATAGATAATACAACTACAGTTACAGTTACAGCAAGTGTAAGTAATGAATTAACCTGTACTCAAACTACTGCAACATTAAATGTGTCTGGTACGTCTGGATCTTCGAATCCGACCTACTCTTGGACTGGTCCAGAAAATGGAAATGGTTCAACTATAAGTGTGAGTACTCCTGGAATTTATACCTTAACCTTAGTTGATGCAAATACAGGCTGTCAAGGTTCAACTACAATTACTCTATTACAAGACGACTCAGGACCAACAGCTTCTGTAGCCCCAGCGAATAATTTAACTTGTAATGTATCCTCTGTAACTTTAGATGGAACAGCTTCTTCAGCAGGAAATAATATTACTTACCAATGGTATCTTGGTAATACTACAGTTAGCCCAGGAGGAAATACAACAATACTTGATGTAAATCTTCCAGGTGATTATTCTTTAGTAGTGACAGATACTGATACTGGATGTGAAACTACATCATCAGTAATTCAAGTAATTTTAGATGATGCAGCTCCTACAGCTGCGGCTGTAGCAGGGAATAATGGATTGCTATCGTGTTCAATTTCTTCATTGGCTTTAGATGGAAGTTCTTCTATTGGAAATTGTCTTACCTATGAATGGTCAAGCAATGGAAGTGTAGTAGGGACAAATGCTATATATGATGCTTCAAATACTGGCGATTATATATTAGTGGTAACAAATTGTGATAATGGATGTACTGATCAGACAACGGTTAATGTTATGGCTGATTCAGGGTTACCTAATGCGACAATTGATCCAGTTGTTAATTTAGATTGTAATAACACAACATCTACTTTACAAGGAACAGCTTCATCTAATACTGGAGGAACAGTTTCTGTAGAATGGTTCTTTGAAGGAACTACATTAAATATTACTGATACTGATTACACTACTACGGTGGCAGGTGAATATACATTTGTAGTGACTGATAATGGAAATGGCTGTAGTTCTTCTGCAACTGTTCAATTGAGTGAAGATATTGACTCTCCATTTGTTGATATCGCAACTGCACCAATTATTGATTGTGCAAATACGATGGTAACAGTAAATGCTACAAACTCAGTTAGTGGTTCAAATATTGAATATCAATGGCAATCAGGTGGTGTTGATTTACCACTAGAAGTAAATAATACACTAGTTACAAGTAACGCCGGTGATTATGTTTTGATTATAACTGATACTGATAATGGTTGTACATCATCTCAAATGGTAACTGTTCCAGAAAATTTTGAGGCTCCAGTATTTGATGCATCCGCATTGAATAATATTGATTGTAATAGTGCAGCGGCTCAGTTAACAAGTAATATAATTTCATCATTCAGTACTGATCTTTCTTATGAATGGACATTAGGAGGAACTATAATTGATACTTTGTCAACTCTCTTAACTTCAAATGATGGAGATTTTACTGTTATTGTTACTGATAACCAAAATGGTTGTTCTTCACAAATGAATGTTACAGTACTTAATACAACACAAGATCCTACTATCGTTACAACTTTATCTAATAATGGTGTATTAAATTGTATTAATACTGGTATTATCCTAGATGGAACAGGGTCTACAACAGGATCAAATTTCAACTATACTTGGATATTAGATACTGATCCAACGAATATTTTAAGTAATGATTTAATATTCACAGCAATGGATCCTGGTACTTATTATTTTACAATAATTGACCCAAGTAATGGATGTGTAAGTACAGAACCTGTAACTGTAACTCAGTCAATTGCAGTACCGACATCTATTGCAATTTCAAATACTGCAACATTAACTTGTAATGATCCAATAATTACATTAGATGGAACTAGTTCAAGTATTGGTGCTAATTTTACTTACCAATGGTATGAGGTTATTGGAGGAGTACCAACAGAAATAGTTGGAGCCGATATGATTTCTTATGATATTGAAGTTGAGGGAACTTATGAAATGATTGTTACAAGTAGTGATAATGGATGTACTACGGTAAGTAATCAGTTAGTAGTTGATCAATCATCTGATGTTCCTTTTGCTGTAATTTCTAGTGATGGAATTTTGACTTGTGATAATGAAACTGTAACAGTAGATGGATTGAGTTCTACTGCTGGTGGAACATTAACTTACCAATGGGTAGATGTTGCAACAGGAGATATTTTAGGAACAGACCCAACTCTTGATATTACGACATCTATAGAGGTTGCATTAAACATTCAAGATTTAAATAATGGCTGTACATCAACAACTTCATTTTTAATTGATGAAGATATCGAAGACCCATCAGCAAATGCAGGTTTAGCTCAAACTTTATTCTGTGGTGATCTTGAGGTTAGCTTAGATGGAAGTGCTTCAGATACAGGAGGAGATCCTATAGCATATGCATGGATTGATCCTATGAATATCCCTGCAGGTAATTCCGCTACAATTGGTGCTTCTACTCCTGGTACATGGACATTAACAATTACAAATACAGATAATGGCTGTACGTCAACTTCTACAGTTGAAGTAGGTCAAGATACTAATGCACCTGTTCTTTCAATGGTACCTTCAGCAGCAGGTCTTAATTGTGATATTCAAACAATTACATATGATGCAACAGGATCTAGTGTAACAACAGGAAATCTTATTTATCAATGGACAGATGTAGCAAGTGGAACAACTTTAGGTAACACAGCTACTCTTGATATATCTAATACGGATGAGGTAATTTTAACAATTACTGATGATGGTAACGGATGTTCAACTACTCAATCTTATATTGCAGTGCAAGACATCGAAGAACCTACTGCAAATACAGGTTTCCCACAAACTCTTTTATGTGGTGATACCGAGGTTACTTTAGATGGAGGTGCTTCAAATGCGGGAGGTGATACATTTACTTATAACTGGATTGATCCAATGGGTAACCCCGGAGGAACTACAGCTCAAGTTGCGACAGCAATTACAGGAACGTGGGAATTATTGATTACTAATACAGTTAATGGATGTACTTCAGTTGAAACTGTTTTAGTAGATCAAAATATCGATGCCCCTACTGCTGTTGTTAATTTCACAGGAATGTTAACTTGTGATGTGAATGAAATTCCTGTTGATGGAAGTACTTCAACTTCTGCAGGTGGAGCTGCACTTGAATATATATGGTCAGACGGATCAGTTTCGTCAACAGCAAATTTTGATACTCCAGGTACTTACACTTTGGTTATTACTGATGTAGTAAATAATTGTACAGCAACCCAAGAATTTACTATCGATCAAGATATAATACCTCCAGTAGCTGATATTCAAGCGTTGACAAGTAGTACAATTTCATGTACAGAGCCAACATTAGAATTTAACGGTGCAGCTTCAAATAATAACGGTAATCCTAATGGTGGAACCTTAACTTATGAGTGGACACTAAATGGAAATGTAGTTTTGACTGCGACTCCAGACCAAGTTGAGATTTCAGAACCAGGAGATTTAGTACTTGAAGTAACTAACACTAATAACGGATGTGTATCAACTTTCTTATTATCTGTTGATGTAAATGATGATGTACCAATTTGCAATATTCCTACAGCTCCTCAACCTCTTACTTGTATAGTTGATGAAGTGACAATTGTAGCAAATGGTTCTACAGGTCCTGAATATACTTACCTATGGACAACCACTAACGGTACTATTGTTAGTGGCGAAACTACTTTAACTCCAGTTGTGTCAGAAATAGGAATCTATACGTTGACTGTAACCAATACAATCAGTGGTTGTGATCTTTCAATTACTGCAGTTGTATCAGGAGACTTTGATGAGCCAAATGCTTTTGCAAATGCAACTGATCAATTCGACTGTGTTACAGATGAAGTTACTTTAGATGCAACAGGTTCAACTACTGGATCAACTATAACTTATTCTTGGACAACTGCAACTGGTGTTATCGAAAGTGGTGCAAATACTTTCAACCCAATTGTTTCTGCTCCAGGTGAATATACTTTAGAAGTAACAGATACTGGAAATGGATGTATTGGTACAGCGATAGTTAATATTTCAGGTAATATAGATATTCCAACTATTGCAGGAGTTCAAGTTATTGATCCTAATTGTTTTGGAGAAAATAATGGATCGATTACTTTAGATAATGTAACAGGTGGAGAGTTACCATACTTATACTCAATTGATGGAGGCGCATTAGCACCAATTAATCAATTTAGTTTTTTATCTGCTGGACAGTATGACATTTTTGTAGAAGACGCTAACGGTTGTACAGCAAGTCAAGTTATTACAATTACTGACCCTCAAGAATTGTTTGTAGAACTAGGTGATAATCAAATTATTGGATTAGGAGATGACTTCCAATTATTTGCTCAGATTGTAGGAGCATATGATACGATTATGTGGTCAGCTAACTGTCCAGATTCTGTTTGTGCAAATCAACCTCAATTCTCAATATCCCCTCTTAATACTGTTTCTTATAGTGTAACAGTAGTTGATGGAAACGGATGTATTACTACTGACCAGATCACAATTAATGTTGAGAAAGGAAGAGAAGTATATATTCCGAATGCTTTTTCTCCAAATGATGATGGTTACAATGATCGATTCTGGGTTTATCCTGGTGGAGAAGTTGCTAAAATTCATGAGTTCAGAGTATTCAATAGATGGGGAGAACAAGTGTTTGGTATTTCTGATTATGATCCATTTATTCGGGATAATACAAATGGATGGGATGGAAATCTAGACAATAAGAAAATGAATTCTGCAGTATTTGTTTACTATGTTGATGTTGAATTTATCGATGGAAGAAGAGAAGTGCTTAAAGGAAGCGTTGCTCTTAGACGTTAATTTTAAATTTTTATTAATAAAAAAGGCAGGTTGGATTCGTCCAATCTGCCTTTTCTTTAAAATGATCGACTATGGATTTCCCTAGCAAATGAAGTAATTAAAACTTCCTTAGATGCAAAAGGAAAAAACACACAAAATGAGGTAAATAAATTGAGAGACGGTATAATTAAATATCTGAATGGCAAAGGGGCAATTCTTTTAAAATTAACCGTCAAACCATAGGGTTTAAGATACCGTCTCATACGGATTCCGTAAGAACGGAAACAAAGACGATGGAAAAAGTAATATTTAAAGATGGTAACATAAAAGAGTGTGACCATTGCGGAAAGCAATTTTTAGCAGCACCAAAACACAAAAGGTTTTGTTGTGAGCAATGCAGGAAGGAAAATTGGAAAGAAAAAAATGGGCATGACCCAATGATGAGAAAAAGAAAGTAATTATTGGCTGTTTGTTATACCTCAGACGGATGTTCTAAAAAACAAAAAAGCCACTTCAAAATTGAAGTAGCTTTTTTTGTTGACCTACTAGGACTCGAACCTAGAATGACGATACCAAAAACCGTAGTGTTACCATTACACCATAGGTCATGCTTTTAGAAAGCGACGCAAATTTATAACATTTTTACCATTTAGTAAAGTTCTATGAAAGTATTTTTTGAAAAAGATGAGATTAAATCTCTTTGGGTATTTGATTAAAATAGTGCTCAAAAAAATCGTCATCATTCAATATATCATATAAAAAATCGTGATACTCTGAAAATTGCGGAAGATTATTATGATGTGCCTTTTCAATAGCGAATAGATGACTTTGCTTTGGGACTATCTTTTGTAATTTTTCACTATGACTAAATGGAATTAAACGATCCCTTTTTCCATGTAAAAAAAATATAGGACAGGTAACTTTTTTGATAAAATGATCGGTTCTGATCTGGTATTTCAATAACCAATTGATCGGCAACAAAAATCCATAGCGTTTTATCTGTGCTAAAAAACTATAATAAGGGGAATCTAGTATCAACATTTTCGGGTCATTCCACGAAGCTATTCGAGTGGCAATTCCGCTTCCTAGTGAGCGGCCATAAATGATAATCTTATCTTCATCATATTGAGTGGTCAGCCATTTGTAAACATGTTGTCCATCATTGTATAAAATAGACTCGGTTCGCTTCCCTGAACTTTTCCCAAAACCTCGATAATCCACCATAAAAAAATCATACCCTTTGCTGACAAAATCTCGAGCAAATTTCCCCCAACCTTTAATACTTCGAGAATTACCTTTGAAATAATAAATCACTCCTTTCGAGTTCGGTACTTTAAAATGTATACCATTTATGTATCCTCCATCTTCCATATCGAAATTAACTTCTTCGAATGGAAAAACATATTGGTAAGTAAAATGTCGAGGTAAAATTTCAGGTCGGAAAAAAAAGTAGTCTTGCAAAAAATAGAAAATGAGGCATAACAAAATGTATGCACCGCTGATGTATAAAATTATATTGAGCCATTCTGCCATTTTCTCTTTTATGAATTATTTCAATTGATAAATCCCTCTTAGGTTCCTTGCTAATTCATTGTAATCCAGACCATATCCAATCACAAATTTGTTTGGAATTTCAAACCCAATATAATCGATTGGAAATTTAAATTTAACCGCATCCGGTTTCAATAAAAAAGTAGCAAATGCTACAGAGGCAGGATTCATTTTTTTCAAGGTAGGCAAAAATTCATGCATCGTTTTTCCAGTATCAATAATGTCTTCGACGACGATAACATGACGGTTTTCGACATCAGTTGTTAGTCCAATTACAGTTGCTACCTCACCTGTTGATTCCAAACCTGAGTAAGATGATAGTTTGATAAATGAAACTTCACATTGTCCTCCAAATGCTCTCGTTAAATCTGCCATGAAAATAAATGCACCATTTAGCACACCTAAAAAAATCGGATTTTTGTCATGATATTTTTCATATAATTCTTTTCCCATCTCTTCGACTCGCGCAAGAACTTTTTCTTCTGTCATCATGAGTTCGAAGGAGAGGTCGTGGGCTTTTACTATTTGTGGCTCTGTCATTTTTTTATTTTTTATTTTTTACCGCAGACTTTTTTATGATCAACTTAGAAAAGTCTGCGGCAAAAAAAATCACAATCCATATTTATCAATCAAATACAACAAGCTAGTGATACTCGCCGCACCTAATTCTAACTCTCTTTTATTCACCGCATCTATCGTATCAATCGCTGTGTGATGATAATCAAAATATCTTTGTGAGTCAGGACGAAATCCAATCAACAATCCTTTTTGACTTTTGAGCGGAGTAATATCTGCACCTGATCCTCCTGTTCGAAACTCCAATCCATATGGTTCCAACAAAGGTAACCATTCCGTCATTTTTTTAAATTTTGGCTTAAATACATCTGGATGAGCTGTCGATGAAAAACCTCTCGGCGTAAATCCACCTGCATCAGATTCGATAGCAGCAAGATGATATTCACCTCTTTCATTCGATGTCTTAGCATAAGCTTTTCCACCTGCTAATCCATTTTCTTCATTCATAAAAAGTACACATCGAATCGTTCGCTTGGGTTTGTAATCTAACCTTTTTAAGATTTGTAAAACATCCATCGAATGTACACAACCTGCACCATCATCATGTGCACCACTTCCAACATCCCAAGAATCCAAATGACCACCAACTAAAATTATTTCATCAGGTTTTTCACTTCCTTTGATTTCTCCAATCACATTATAAGATAATTTGTCCGCCAACATTTCGCACGTTGTTCTGATAAAGACATGCGTTTTTTCTTTTTTCAAAACTCGACTTAATACTTCTGAATCATTCGTAGAAATAGCTACTGCTGGTATTTTTTTAATTCCTTTCTTATAACCCAACGCTCCCGTGTGTGGAATGTCATCCAACCTTGTTGTCATTGATCGAACTAAAACTGCCACCGCTCCATACTCCGCAGCTTTCGAAGGACCACTTCCTCTTTGGTCAACTGCTCCTCCATAAGCATTAAATGTTCTCAATTGAGTTGGATCCATTGGTCGATTATAGAAAACAATTTTTCCTTTGACTTTTGCTTCACCTAATCTCTCTACTTCATCTAAACTCTTCACCTCGATCACTTCCGCAGTAATTCCATCCGTTCCAGTTCCAATTGAATTTCCTAAAGCTAATGCATTCAAATCCATCGAACCAATTACACCTGAATTCACAATTCTCACTTGCTCCTTTTCTCCTCGTACCCAATGCGGAACCATCACGGGTTCCAACCAAACGGAATCCAAGTTTAAAGTATCTAACATTTGTTTAGTGTATTCCACCGCCGCTGCTGCTTGCGGAGAACCAGCCAAACGACCTCCAATTTTGGTCGTCAAATGAGTAAGCCAAGCATAACATTGCCCTTGAGTCAATGCGGTATCATATATTTTTTTTATAAAAAAAGCATCCTCATCTCCTTTCGCAGGTTTTTGAGCAAGGTTAGTATTTTGGAAAAAAAATAAACAGACAGGAATTAGAAATAATATTTTTCTCATAAAAAATGATGTTTGAAAAAATTTACGATTTTTTGAAAAAAAATTTGATTGGCTAAAAATATTTAAAAAACAAGATAAATCAGCGTAATCCCTTGTAAATAAAGTATTCTATATTTTCACCATGTTTAAAAAAACATAAAACAAGTGTTAATTTATAAGGATTCCTTACATTTGCGTTGATAAAAATGTGTCTTTTCAAATTTAACGTCGTCTTAACAGCATCGACAGAAAGACTGTTTGAAAACTTTTTAGAAGAAATAAATTTTTCACAGATTTCTTCGTCCATCTACAACATTTCAACACCCATTGGCAGCACAAGGGAAAATAAAATTGGAAGACTTTGAATTAGTCGAGTTGTTTGTCAAGACTCAACGACCAGACTATTTTAGTATACTTTACCAAAGGTACTCTAGTAAAGTATATAGCAAGTGTATTTTTATGTTGAAAAACGATGCACGGGCCAAAGACGCAACCCAAGAGATTTTTACAAAAATCTTTCTTAACCTTTCAAAATTTAGTGGACGGTCTAAATTTTCGACATGGGTTTATTCGATCACATATAACTTTTGCATCGACACCATTCGAAAAAGGAAAAAAGAGAAAAACCTTTTTTCTGAAGAAATGGATGATGCCCCAGACATCATCGAAGAAGTTGAAGATGGTGCTTTATTGGAAATGGAAGTTTCTCGATTAAAAAAAGTATTAGAAGAAATTCCATCTGGTGATCGAGCTGTACTTCTAATGAAATACCAAGACGAACTCTCTATCAAAGAGATCGCAGAAATACTAAACAAAACGGAAAGTGCCATAAAGATGAAAATCAAGCGAGCTAAACACAAAGCACAGAAAGTGTATCGGGATATTTTTCCCACCTAATGAGATAAGCTTTATGCCATGAATAATTTTAAAAAAATAGGCGAAGAGAACGAAGATCGTTTTCCAGGTTTTTTCGAAGAAAAAAAGGTTTCCTCTAATTATTTTTTTCTTAGACATGTAGGAAGTGTAGTTGATCATTTTTTAGGAAGAGCGATGGATATGTTTATCTCTTTCTCAGGCGGTGATTCTGCTGGGCCAAAAGCCCCGCCAGATCAAGGGAATGATCCTTTCGAAGATGTTCCACCTATGCGTCATTAAAAAACAACACCAAATCAACAAGAAACAATCTACATTTTTATACTTTATATAACTCCCAATTAATGAGAATACTTTTATTTCAAATTCCAAATGGACTCACAGATAACTTTAATAAGTTAATTGCTGATTTCATGGCTGTCATTCCCAATGTTGTCGGTGCGTTAGTTATTTTTATTGTTGGCTATTTGATTGCTAAGATTATAGCCAAAATAATTAAGCGCGCATTAAAACTTATTGGGGTCGACAAACTTGGTGACAAATTAAATGCAATTGATATTGTTCAAGACAATGATATTGAAATCGTTCCAAGTACTATTTTTTCCAAAGTCTTTTATTATATCATTTTACTTTTAGTTACAGTTTTAGCAACTGATGTATTACAGGTTGATGCCGTATCTAAATTGATGAGTGATCTAGTAGCTTATATGCCAAATGTTTTAGTGGCAATTATATTAATTGGAATTGGTCTCTTAGTAGCTGATGCAATTAAAGGCGTTGTTCAATCCGCCTGTGAATCATTCAATATTCCATCTGCCAAGATGATTGGAAATGTTGTTTTCTTTTTGATCTTAATTGTAGTGTTGGTTAGTGCATTGAGTCAATTAGGCATCGAAACTAACTTTATGATTACGGTGGTTACCATCATTTTAGGAGGAATTGTTTTAGCATTTTCTTTGGGATATGGTTTGGCGTCAAAAGGGACTATGTCCAACTTTTTAGCTTCTAGACAAAATGATAATAAATTTAAAATTGGTGATACCATTTCTATAGATGGAACTAAAGGAATAATCCTTGATATCGATCAATCATCCGTTACTCTAAAAACAGAAAGTAGCAAAATTATTATTCCTCTATATAAGTTTGCTTCTGAAAAAATTGAAGTTTTTAACGATTAAAACTTCTTCATATTTACAGAAAACTTTATTAAAATTTTACACAAAACAACTTTTTAAAATGAATAAAAGAATTATCACTCTTTTTACATTAGCCTTTTTTATGGCTAATTTTATGACAGCTCAAACTACTGAAGAATTGCAAAAAATGCTTGATGACAAGTCAGCTGCTCTTGCTACAAGAATTGCTGAAGTAAAAGCACTAGAAGGAGAAATTTCAGGTATTAAAGGCAAAATGGTCATTTACCCTGAATGGAATATTGGAGCATCTGGAACTATTGGTGCTAATTTTTCTCAATTCGACAAATGGTTAGGAGCAGGAAATCCAAATGCTCAATTAAGTAATTATGGATTGACTGGGGCTTTATTTGCCAACCTCAACGAAAAGAAATATTTCTGGAGAAATGGCTTAAACCTTAATGTTGCCAAAACTAAACTAATCATAGACAAAGATGATAAAGCTTTAGCAGATTCTACCGGTTTTGAAACGACTGCGGATGCGATTAATCTTTCTTCTTTGTTCGGTTATAAATTAAGTGAGCAATGGGCCATTTCTGCTCTTGGTGAATACCGTTCCACTCTATTGACTAATTTCAATAACCCAGGTTACTTAGATATTGGAGTAGGTGGAACTTGGACACCTATGAAAAATTTGGTTGTAGTTTTTCATCCTTTAAATTACAACTTTGTAATGGCTAAAGATGATGTATCTTATAAATCATCTTTAGGCTGCAAAATCGTAGCAGATTACACTCAAGCACTTCCAATGGGTATTGCTTGGAGAACAAATCTTTCTGCATTTGTAAGTTACTCTGACCCAGAGAATTTCTCTAACTGGACTTGGATAAATGGATTGAACTTTACTGCTTGGAAAGGTATCGGAGTTGGATTTGAATTTGGTTTGAGAAAAAACAAACAAGAGAGTTACAATACATTCCTTGTTGATCCTAGTACTGTTAACCCAGAAACAATTGCAATTGAAGACTTTGATAACAGTACCAATAAAGGTGATAATCCATTACAAACATATTTATTGCTTGGATTAACTTATACTATTTCAAAATAAACAATAGCCTGCAAAGGAAGTTTATTTTGTATCTAACCCAAACACAATTTACTTCAGACCCACTCCATTTTTTGGAGTGGGTTTTTTTATGAAAAAAACCACCCGCTACTACTCTCCTTCTTTTCTTTTTCCCTCTCATTTTGATTAGTTTTGCTACGTATTATTTTTCTCGAAAATGAAACAGCAGGTAGAAACAATTTAACCTTCTACTAATCACCAATCATTAATTACTATGTCTGAAAAAAAACTGTTCCTCCTTGATGGTCACGCCCTAGTTTATCGGGCGCATTATTCTTTTATTACTCGTCCATTGATAAATTCAAAAGGAATGGATGTTTCAGCAGTAACAGGGTTTACTCGTTACTTGTGGAATATTTTAGCGAAACAAAAACCTTCTCACATCGCTGTTTCCTTTGACTTGAAAGGCCCAACTTTTCGACATGAAATGTTCAAAGAATACAAAGCAAATCGAGAAGCTCAACCTGAACCAATTTCGATTGCTATTCCAATAATCAAACAGATTGTAGAAGCTTTTAATATTCCAGTTGTAACCAAAGAAGGTTTTGAAGCTGATGATGTAATTGGAACTTTGGCGAAGCAAGCAGAGACAGAAGGTTTCGAGGTTTACATGGTGACTCCTGATAAAGATTATGCGCAACTGGTTTCAGATACCGTATTTATGTACAAGCCTGCTCGATCAGGTGGTGATGTTGAAGTGCTAGGAAAAAAGGAGGTACTCGAAAAATGGGATATTGAACGAGTTGACCAAGTAATTGACATTTTAGGATTGCAAGGAGATGCGGTAGATAACATTCCCGGTATCCCTGGAATTGGTGCAAAGACTGCGGTAAAATTACTCAAGCTCTATGGCTCAATGGAAGGGCTTTTTGAAAATACGGACAAACTAAAGGGCAAGCAAAAAGAAAAAGTAATCGAATTTGAAGAGCAAGGAAGATTATCAAAAGTGCTCGCAACAATTGATATAAATGTTCCCGTTCAGTTTGACGCAGCAAAATATATTGTTGAACCATTTGACCGAAATACTCTCACCGAAATTTTTAGAGAACTAGAGTTTAAAACGTTAGGTAAACAAATCCTAGGAATCGAAGATGCCAACATGCCTACGACTCAAGGAAAGAAAAAGAGCGGAGTCGAAGGAGGAACACAAGGAAGTTTGTTTGGTGATGCGGAACTTAAAAAACATACCTATACAGATAACAATGTCTTCGTTCCAAAATTTGCGATAGCTGAAAAGAACATCACCAATGTTGATCATAAATATGAATTATTGGATACCAAGGAAAAGCGGGCAGAATTAATTGAACTTTTATCCAAAGAAAAATCTATCTGCTTCGATACAGAAACAACTGGAATTGATGCCAATGAAGCAGAATTGGTCGGCATGTCCTTTTCCCTAAAAAAACATGAAGGTTACTATGTTCCTGTTCCGGCTGATCGTACAGAGGCACTAAATATCGTTAATGAATTCAAACCACTTTTTGAAAATGAAAATATTTCTAAAATTGGGCAAAATATTAAATATGATGCCTTGATGTTAAAGTGGTATGATGTAGAAGTGAAAGGAAAATATTTTGATACGATGATCGCTCATTATTTATTGGAGCCTGAATTGCGACACAACATGAATTTTCTCGCTCAATCTTATTTGGGATATGATCTGTCTCTTATACACATCTGACGCTGCCGACGAAT
>OJFR01000088.1_pt1 | contig 33035 bp, 29 predicted proteins | sample 1594121 | NCBI WGS metagenome assembly OJFR01 (sample SAMN05416812, study PRJEB24817) | seawater metagenome | isolation source: Sea water | place: Canada:Atlantic | collected 2013-07 | reverse complement strand
GGCTAAGTCGTAACAAGGTAGCCGTACCGGAAGGTGCGGCTGGAACACCTCCTTTCTAGAGAAAGATGGTGAGTTACAAAAGGGTTATTTTTTCTCTTTGCTGTCAATTTTAAAATATACAAATATTAAGCTATTTAGTCTCGTAGCTCAGCTGGTTAGAGCGCTACACTGATAATGTAGAGGTCGGCAGTTCGAGTCTGCCCGAGACTACTATAAGTAGTCGAGTAATACGAGAAGTTTATCCTGAGCGAAGTCGAAGGGAGTCTGCCCGAGACTACTAAGTTTTTTTAATATTTGAAGGAAATTCTGGAAGTTAGAGAATTCAACATTCACAATTCTGAATTCATAATTCTGGATTTCATAAATGGGGGATTAGCTCAGCTGGCTAGAGCGCTTGCCTTGCACGCAAGAGGTCATCGGTTCGACTCCGATATTCTCCACAGATGAATACTTTAAAAAGTATTTTCAAAATGGGATTTTGAGGATCAGCGTAAGCTACTCTGATAAATAGCATTTTAACGTTCATTGACATATTGGTAAAAGTGATATCGTAAAGAATCAAGATAGAGACGTTTAGTTTTTTAAACTAGACGATTAAATTTTTATAAGAATAAAAGAGCTCGTTGTAGTATTTATACTACGGCAAAAAGTACAATAAGTTAAGTAAGGGCGTATGGCGGATGCCTAGGCTCTCAGAGACGATGAAGGACGTGATAAGCTGCGAAAAGTTACGGGGAGAAGCACATATTTTATGATCCGTAAATATCCGAATGGGGCAACCCGGCATGCTGAAGGCATGTCACCTAGCAATAGGGGTAAACCCGGTGAACTGAAACATCTAAGTAACCGGAGGAAGAGAAAACAAAAGTGATTCCGTTAGTAGTGGCGAGCGAACGCGGATTAGCCCAAACCAGTGTTGTTACGGCAATACTGGGGTTGTAGGACCACGATATTCGAAGCTAAGTGAATTAGAACTGTTTGGAAAGACAGACCAAAGAGGGTGATAGTCCCGTATAAGTAAGCGAAGATTAGATAGTGGTATCCTGAGTAGTGCGGGACACGAGTAATCCTGTATGAATCCACCGGGACCATCCGGTAAGGCTAAATACTCCTGAGAGACCGATAGTGAACTAGTACCGTGAGGGAAAGGTGAAAAGAACCCTAAGTAAGGGAGTGAAAGAGATCCTGAAACCGTACGCCTACAAGCGGTCGGAGCACATTTACTGTGTGACGGCGTGCCTTTTGCATAATGAGCCTACGAGTTACTGTTTCTAGCAAGGTTAAATGTTTAAGACATGGAGCCGTAGCGAAAGCGAGTCTGAATAGGGCGTATAGTTAGTAGTAGTAGACGCGAAACCGAGTGATCTACCCATGGGCAGGTTGAAGCTGTGGTAACACACAGTGGAGGACCGAACCAGTTGACGTTGAAAAGTCTTTGGATGACCTGTGGGTAGGGGTGAAAGGCCAATCAAACTCGGAAATAGCTCGTACTCCCCGAAATGCATTTAGGTGCAGCGTTGAGGATAAGTTTTATAGAGGTAGAGCTACTGATTGGATGCGGGGGCTTCACCGCCTACCAATTCCTGACAAACTCCGAATGCTATAAAATGTTACTCAGCAGTGAGGGCATGGGTGCTAAGGTCCATGTCCGAGAGGGAAAGAACCCAGACCATCAGCTAAGGTCCCCAAATATATGTTAAGTTGAATAAACGAGGTGAAACTGCTTAGACAGCTAGGATGTTGGCTTGGAAGCAGCCATTCATTTAAAGAGTGCGTAACAGCTCACTAGTCGAGCGGTTTTGCATGGATAATAATCGGGCATAAACATATTACCGAAGCTATGGATTTGTATTATATACAAGTGGTAGGGGAGCATTGTAACCTGCGTAGAAGGTGTGCTGTCAGGCATGCTGGAGTGGTTACAAAAGAAAATGTAGGCATAAGTAACGATAAAGGGGGCGAGAAACCCCCTCACCGAAAGACTAAGGTTTCCTCAGCGATGCTAATCAGCTGAGGGTTAGTCGGGTCCTAAGGCGAATCCGAAGGGAGTAGTCGATGGATAACAGGTTAATATTCCTGTACTTCTTATAATTGCGATGGGGTGACGGAGTATTGAAAGCACCGCGAACTGACGGAATAGTTCGTTAAAGTATGTAGCTATAGAACCAGATTAAGAGTTAGGTTTTGGCAAAGTACGATAGTACCACAAAGCTTCGGCAGCGTGGATAGTGTGCCTAAAAGCTTCCAAGAAAAACCTCTAAGCTTCAGATTATAAGAACCCGTACCGTAAACCGACACAGGTAGTTGGGATGAGAATTCTAAGGTGCTCGAGAGATTCATGGCTAAGGAACTAGGCAAAATAGACCCGTAACTTCGGGAGAAGGGTCGCCACGCTTTACGGCGTGGCCGCAGTGAAAAGGTCCAGGCGACTGTTTATCAAAAACACAGGGCTTTGCTAAATTGAAAGATGATGTATAAGGCCTGACACCTGCCCGGTGCTGGAAGGTTAAGTGGAGGGCTTAGACGCTTGCGTCGAAGGTCTGAAATGAAGCCCCAGTAAACGGCGGCCGTAACTATAACGGTCCTAAGGTAGCGAAATTCCTTGTCGGGTAAGTTCCGACCTGCACGAATGGTGCAACGATCTGGACACTGTCTCAGCCATGAGCTCGGTGAAATTGTAGTATCGGTGAAGATGCCGATTACCCGCAGCGGGACGAAAAGACCCCGTGAACCTTTACTATAGCTTAGTATTGGCTTTGGATAAGTAATGTGTAGGATAGGTGGGAAACTATGAAGTGGCGTCGCTAGGCGTTGTGGAGTTAACCTTGAAATACCACCCTTTGCTTATCTAGAGTCTAACTCAGAGATGAGGACAGTGCTTGGTGGGTAGTTTGACTGGGGTGGTCGCCTCCAAAAGAGTAACGGAGGCTTCTAAAGGTACCCTCAGCACGCTTGGTAACCGTGCGTAGAGTGCAATGGCATAAGGGTGCTTGACTGAGAGACTTACAAGTCGATCAGGTTGGAAACAAGAGCATAGTGATCCGGTGGTTCCGCATGGAAGGGCCATCGCTCAAAGGATAAAAGGTACGCCGGGGATAACAGGCTGATCTCCCCCAAGAGCTCATATCGACGGGGGGGTTTGGCACCTCGATGTCGGCTCGTCACATCCTGGGGCTGGAGAAGGTCCCAAGGGTTGGGCTGTTCGCCCATTAAAGTGGCACGCGAGCTGGGTTCAGAACGTCGTGAGACAGTTCGGTCTCTATCTGCTGTGGGCGTTAGAAATTTGCGTGGATCTGACTCTAGTACGAGAGGACCGAGTTGGACTGACCGCTGGTGTACCAGTTGTTTCGCCAGAAGCACTGCTGGGTAGCTACGTCGGGAAGGGATAAGCGCTGAAAGCATATAAGCGCGAAACCCACCACAAGATGAGATTTCTTTAAAGGGTCGTGGGAGATTACCACGTTGATAGGATACAGGTGTAAAGGCAGTAATGTCATAGCCGAGTATTACTAATAACCCATAGACTTATGTACGCTGTCCCACCTTCGGGTGGGACGACACTCTTTTTTCTATACAAAATTCGATACAATATTACTTTTACTCGTATGTTAACTTTTAGAGTTTAAGCAACTCAAACAGCTTAGGGTGGTTATAGCATTGGGGCTCACCTCTTCCCATTCCGAACAGAGAAGTTAAGCCCAATTGCGCCGATGGTACTGCATTTTATGTGGGAGAGTAGGTCGCTGCCTTTCTTTATACTGATCTAATCAGTATTAATTTAAACCTCATTCTATCGAATGAGGTTTTTTTTTGAAGTATATTTAACATCATGAAATATTCTACTTCTTATCTTATTTCTGTCCAATATTTAGGCTTTAGGTTTCATGGCTGGCAAAAGCAAAAAAATGCAATGTCTTTACATGAAATGATAGATAAAACCTTAAGTTTTGTTTTTCCTAACATAGCTTTTAAAACACTTGGTTCTAGTAGAACTGATTCTAAAGTTTCAGCCAATATCTATTTTTTTCAATTGTTTATAAATGAAGCTATTGAGTTAGCTCAATTTGTGAGATGCTTCAATGAGAATGCACCACTAGATTTAAAAGTGTTATCTATTAAGAATACCGAAGCTCCTTTTAACATCATACAATCATCAAAATTGAAGGAATACCATTATTATTTTTCTTCTGGATCCAAAAATCATCCGTTTGCAGCATCATTATTAGTCGGATTTCAAGAAAATCTAGATATTGAAATCATGAAAAAAGGAGCTAAACTATTTGAAGGAATTCATTATTTTCATAAGTATTGTACAGAACCTACTAAAGAAACTGTTTTTAAACGTGAAATAATATCCTGTGCTATTGAAGAAAATGATATTTTAACGGCTAATTTCTTTCCTAAAACTAGCTATGTACTCAAAGTACAAGGGAATGGGTTTCTGAGATATCAAATACGATTAATGATGGGAGTATTAGTAGAATTAGGAAAACATGAAAAGCCTCTTGACTATATTATAGATTCCTTAAAGGAAAATAATGATAGAAAATTTTTAAGAAATATAGTCCCTGGATCAGGACTTCAATTGTACCATGTAGAATTTAAATAATAGATTTTGAAGAGTTACATAATTTTAACCTTCTAAAACTCTTCTAAACTAGAGTTATATAAAAAAGTCCACCTAATATATAGGTGGACTTTTTTTACTAATTATATCTTTAACCTTTAATAATACTTCTTGAAATAATTATTTTCTGAATTTCAGAGGTACCTTCATAAATTTGTGTAATCTTAGCGTCACGCATTAAGCGTTCTACATGATAATCCTTTACAAATCCATTTCCTCCATGAATCTGTACCGCCTCAACAGTATGCTCCATTGCAACTTTGGAGGCATATAATTTTGCCATTGCACCAGAAATATCATAATCCTTACCTTCATCTTTATCCCATGCAGCCTTCATAACTAAATGTCTTGCGGCAGTGATATCTGTATACATATCTGCCAATTTAAAAGCAATAGCTTGATGATTGCAAATTTCTGTCCCAAAAGCTTTTCTTTCTTTAGAATATTTTAAGGCTAGTTCATATGCGCCAGAAGCAATACCTAATGCCTGTGCAGCAATTCCAATTCGTCCACCAGATAGTGTTTTCATGGCAAATTTAAATCCAAATCCATCTAGACCAATTCTATTTTCTTTTGGCACTTTTACATCATTAAACTGAAGCGTATGTGTATCACTACCTCTAATCCCTAGCTTATCTTCTTTAGGACCAATATCAAAACCTTCCATTCCTTTTTCTACAATGAAAGCATTAATTCCTTTATGCCCTTTATCTCGATCTGTTTGTGCAATAACTAAATAGACATCAGAACGACCACCATTTGTAATCCAGTTTTTTGTTCCGTTTATGATGTAATGATCTCCCATATCTAGTGCGGTAGTTTTTTGAGAAGTTGCATCACTACCTGCTTCAGGTTCACTCAAGCAAAATGCTCCAATAAACTCACCTGTAGCAAGTTTTGTTAAATATTTTTGCTTCTGCTTTTCAGAACCATATTGTTCTATACCATAACATACTAAAGAATTATTTACTGATACAATTACAGAAGCAGATGCATCTATTTTTGAAAGCTCTTCCATGATTAAAACATAAGAAAAGGTATCCATCCCGCTTCCTCCATATTTTGGATCAACCATGATTCCTAAAAAACCTAATTCACCCATTTTTTTTACAAGCTCATTAGGGAATTCTTGCTTGTTATCTCTATCTATAACTCCAGGAAGTAATTCTGTTTGTGCAAAATCACGAGCTGCGTCTCTGATCATTAAATGTTCTTCGGTAAGATTAAAATTCATTTTATTTTAGGTTATTGAATTCGTAAAAAAAGTCCTCAAATATACTTTTTTACTAGCATATTTTCAATAAACATTTCATATTTTTACGGATATGAATGATGATTTTTTCTATGCGATTGGATTAATGTCTGGAACGTCATTAGATGGGTTGGATATTGTCTATGTAAAATTTCAAAAAAGTGACTATGCTAATTTTGAAATTTTATTAGCAGAGACAATTAGTTATTCCGATATATGGAAGGAAAGGCTTCAAAGTGCTATCAATTTAGATAAAAAAGGTATTTCTATTCTTCACAATGAGTATGGTGTTTTTCTAGGAATAAAAACAAAAGAATTTATTTCTAAGAATACCATCCAAAAGGTAGATTTTATAGCTTCTCATGGTCATACTGTTTTTCATCAACCAGAAAATGGATTTACTCTACAGGTTGGAGATGGAGAAGAAATTTTGAAAGCTACCAACTCTACGGTTGTTGCAGATTTTAGAACACAAGACGTTCAATTAGGTGGCCAAGGAGCTCCATTAGTTCCTATTGGAGATCGGTTACTTTTTTCAGGATATCAGGTATGTGTTAATTTAGGAGGTTTTGCAAATATATCTTACGAACGAAATGATCTGCGAATTGCTTTTGATATTTGTCCTGTAAATATTGTGATGAATTATTACAGTAACAAAATGGGACTAGAGTACGATGATAAAGGAATTATAGCCTCTAAAGGAACTATACATCAAGGGCTTCTTAAAGAATTAAACAGTCTTCCGTTTTATTCAAAAAAACCACCTAAATCTCTAGGTTTTGAATGGGTTCAGCAATATGTATTTCCATTATTAGATAAATACAAATTAGACTTGCATGATATTTTAAGAACTTTTTTAGAACACGTAGCTCAACAAATTTCACAAATTATTCAACCATTCGACACTATTTTATTTACTGGAGGAGGCGTTTATAATAATTTTTTAGTTAAAAGGATAAAAGATCTAGGGAAAAAAAACATCATCATTCCTGCAGATCATATTATCAATTATAAGGAAGCACTTATTTTTGCATTGCTGGGTTTGCTAAAACTACAAGGACAGGTAAATTGCTTGTCTAGTGTTACTGGAGCTCAAAAAAATCATTCATCCGGTACAATATTTCCGACAAATAATTCTGATTAGCGATTTATTTTTCCTTAATTTGGTGATATTATTATCACTTCAAAATAATTCAAAATTAAACATCTATTAATGAAGGACTTACTTAAGAAGTATGAAGATAAACAACCTGAAATAGTTTTCAATTGGAAAGATCCAGAAACTGAAGCTGAAGGTTGGACAGTTATTAACTCTCTTAGAGGGGGAGCTGCAGGTGGAGGAACCAGAATGAGAAAAGGCTTAGACTTAAATGAAGTGCTTTCATTAGCAAAAACTATGGAAGTTAAGTTTACTGTATCTGGTCCGAATATTGGAGGTGCTAAATCTGGAATTAACTTTGACCCCAACGACCCAAGAAAAAGAGGTGTTTTAGAACGCTGGTATAAAGCCGTTACACCTTTATTAAAACACTATTATGGTACCGGAGGAGATTTAAATGTAGATGCAGATAAAGATGTAATTCCAATAACTGAAGATTGTGGTGTTTGGCACCCTCAGGAAGGTATTTTTAATGGTCATTTTAAACCTACTGTAGCTGATAAAATAAATAGAATAGGCCAATTAAGACTTGGTGTTATAAAGATCATAGAAAATAAAAAATTTTCACCCGATCTATCTAAAAAATATACTGTGGCAGATATGCTAACAGGCTATGGTGTAGCGGAAGCAGTGAAACATTATTATGCAATTTATGGTGGAAGTATAAAAGGCAAAAAAGCAGTAGTTCAGGGCTTTGGAAATGTTGGGTCAGCAGCAGCTTTTTACTTAACACAATTAGGTGCTAAAGTTGTTGGAATTATAGATAGAGACGGAGGTTTAATAAACGAAGAAGGTTTTTCAATTGATCAAATGACTCATTTATTTCTAACTAAAGACGGAAATAAACTAGTTGCAGAAAACATGATTCCTTTTAATACAATTAATCAAAGTATTTGGTCATTGTCTGCAGAGATATTTGTTCCTGCAGCTGCCTCTAGATTGGTGTCTAGAGACCAAATTACACAAATGATTTCATCTGGTTTAGAGGTAATTTCTCCAGGAGCTAATGTGCCATTTGCAGACAAAGAAATTTTCTTTGGACCTATTATGGAATACGCAGATTCCCAAGTAAGTTTATTACCTGATTTTATTTCAAATTGTGGAATAGCAAGAGTTTTTGCTTATTTGATGGAAGCTAGAGTGAAACTACCCATGCAGGATGAAGCAATTTTTAAGGATACATCTGAAACCATTAGAAAAGCATTAATGAGTACTTTTGAGAAAAACAGTAGTAAAAAAGAAATTTGTAAGACAGCATTTGAAATAGCCTTAAAACAACTAATTTAATTTAAATAAATAGTATGGAGTTATTAATTGTCGTTGTATTTGTAGTTGGATATTTAGGAATTACATTAGAACATAATATAAAGCTAGATAAGTTAATACCAGCCTTGGCTATGATGGCTATTTGCTGGGCAATTGTAGCTTTAGGTATTGATTCTTTTTCTAATTGGTTTGATTCATCAAATCATGCTCTTGTAGAGGGTTTTACAGAAATGGCACATGATGATAAAATGCATTTAGCAGAAGAAACATTGCTACATCATTTAGGAAAAACTGCTGAAATATTGGTGTTTCTTCTAGGAGCTATGACCATAGTTGAGATTATTGATTATTTCAATGGATTTTCTACCATCAAAGGATATGTAAAGACAAATAGTAAGAAAAAAATATTATGGATCTTTTCTATTCTAGCATTTATTTTATCTGCTATTATAGACAATCTAACAGCTACGATAGTATTAATATCTATACTTCAAAAAATTGTAAAGAAAAGAGATGAAAGAATTTGGTTTGCAGGCTTAATCATCATAGCAGCAAATGCCGGTGGAGCTTTTTCACCCATAGGAGATGTTACAACCACCATGCTTTGGATAGGCAATAAAGTGAGTACGGGCAAATTATTTATGTATTTATTTATTCCTTCATTATTATGCATGATTATTCCTTCTTTTATAGCCTCATTTTTAAAACCTTTTCAAGGAACTATAGACACCCAAGATGATCTTGATGATGACTCAGAAAAAAAAGGGAAACACAGTGCAACTATGTTGTATCTAGGACTTGGAGCTATTGTTTTTGTTCCTATTTTTAAAACAGTTACACATCTACCACCCTATGTTGGGATGATGTTGTCTTTATCAATTGTTGCTACTTTTGCTGAAATTTTTAGTAGAAGAAAATTTTCACTAACAGATTTTAATGCTATGGAAGAATCTACGGAACATTCTTATCATAGCCCAGTTCATAGCTCTTTGTCTAAAATAGAAATGCCAAGTATTCTATTTTTCCTCGGAATTTTAATGGCTGTTGCAGCTTTAGAATCTTTAGGAATTTTATTTGGTTTTGCAGATACCTTAAAAGAAAGTATTCCGCTTTTAGGAACAGAACTTCAAGGCACTAAGGTGTCAGATACCGTAGTGATGTTGTTAGGTGTTGGATCTGCTGTTATAGACAATGTTCCATTGGTAGCAGCAAGTTTAGGAATGTTTACGGAATCTTTAGACAATCCATTATGGCATTTTATTGCATTCTCTGCAGGAACTGGTGGGAGTATGCTAATTATTGGTTCTGCAGCAGGTGTTGTAGCGATGGGAATGGAAAAAATTGATTTCTTTTGGTATTTGAAAAAAATATCTTGGTTAGCACTGATAGGTTTTCTAGTTGGTTCTGCTTCATTTATGGTTGTGCGATCATTTATTTAACGTTTAAAACGTATATTTTTTCATTTTTTTCAAACAATTTATATCTCATAAGGTCGTTACTAATACAAGAACTTTAAATCCATATTAATGTTATCATATTTACAAGAGAATCCTGAAATTTTAGATGTTGTTTCGGAAGAAAAAACATTATCTATATATAAACTAATTGTTGATGGTGGGCTTGGAGGCCAAATTATTATTAGTATCCTATTTGTTTTGTTAGCAGTTTCTTTGTACATCTATTTTGAAAGATTTTTTGCCATAAAAGCTGCTTCAAAAGTTGATAAAAACTTTATGAATCAAATAAAAGACAACATATCTGATGGAAAACTAGATGCTGCTACTGATTTGTGTAAAAAAACAAATTCACCAACAGCAAGATTAATTGAAAAAGGAATTTCTAGGATTGGGAAACCTTTAGATGATATTAACAAAGCAATAGAAAATGCTGGAAAATTAGAAGTATACCAGCTAGAAAGAAATGTAAGCGTTATTGCTACCATAGCAGGTGCAGCGCCAATGATTGGTTTTTTAGGAACTGTAATAGGTATGATTGTTGCCATTCATGAAATAGCAAATGCGGGTGGTCAAATAGATATTAAATTACTTTCAGATGGTTTATATACAGCCATGACCACAACAGTAGCGGGGTTAATTGTTGGTATTATTGCCTATATTACTTACAATCATATTGTGGTAAGAACTGATAAGGTTATGTACCAGATGGAGGCCAAAACTGTTGAGTTTTTAGACCTATTAAACGAACCAGTATAATGAATTTAAGAGGAAGAAATAAAGTCAATCCAAATTTCAATATGTCATCTATGACAGATATTGTTTTTTTGTTACTCATTTTTTTTATGCTAACCTCAACACTAGTAACCGTTAGTGCAATAGATGTATTGTTGCCAAAAGCAGGAGGGAAAACAGAAAACAACACGTCAGTAGCTGTTTCAATTACAGATGAATCTAAATTTTACATTGATAAAACTTTTGTGAGTGAAAAAAACTTAGAACTTGAAATTTTAACGAAAGTTGGAACTAATAAGAAAAAAACTGTTGTTATAAGAGGAGATCAAAATGTTCCCTATAAAAGTGTGATGAAAGTCATAGATATTGCCAATAAGAATAAACTCAAAATGATTTTAGCTGTCAAAGGAAAATAATGGCAATTTTAGATACCACACATAAACGAAAATCTACATTATTAACATCGGTTATTCTGATTGCGTTTTTATGGATTATTTTTAGTTTTGGAATGCAATACCAAGATCCGCCAGCTGAATATGGAATAGCTTTAAACTTTGGAACTACAGAACAAGGTAGCGAAAAACCAAAAAACACTCCAGTTAAAAAGGCACCAGTTAAAGAGATTGAAGAAGAAAAGCCAGAGGAAGTTGTCAAAGAAGTTGTCAAAGAAGTTGTCAAAGAAGTTCCAAAAGAAACTCCAAAAGAAATTATCAATGAAGAAGTTCTTTCTCAAACGGAGAAAGATGCACCAACTATAGAAAAGCCAAAAGAAGTACTAAAAAAAGAAGTACCCAAAAAAGTTGAACCTAAAGAAGAAAAGCCAGTACCTAAGCCCATCCCTAAAAAACCATCAAAAAACACCTTAAAAGCTTTTGAGAACTTACTAAAAGGAACTACTTCTGATAGCAAGCCAAGAGGAGAAGGTGATGATGATAAAGAGGGGTTGAAAGGTGACGAAAAAGGTGACCCTACTTCTACAAAATATTATGGGAATACTGGAAAATCAGGAGATAGTAATTATAATTTAGCGGGAAGAGAAGCTTTAGGTAAACCAATAGAACAGCCAGATTGTCAAGAAGAAGGAACAGTTGTTGTTAGTATTGAAGTAGATAAAAACGGTAAGGTTATTAGGGCCATTGCAGGGGATAAAGGATCTACTAATACTCACCCTTGCTTACTAAAACCAGCAAGAGAAGCTGCATTAAGAACCACATGGAATGCAGACCCAAATGCACCATCTAAACAAAAAGGAACAATTATTTATAAGTTTTCACTCACCAAGTAATGACCTATCAAGAAACCGTTGATTGGATGTTTTCTCAATTACCGATGTACCAGCGCCAGGGGAAAGCAGCCTTTAAAAAAGATTTAACAAACATCATTGCTTTTTGTGATGTCTTAAAAAACCCAGAAGAAAAGTTTGTGTCTATTCATGTAGGTGGAACCAATGGAAAAGGCTCTACTTCTCACATAATTTCAAGTATTTTACAAGAAGCAGGATATAAAGTTGGCTTGTATACTTCACCACATTTAAAAAATTTCACAGAACGTGTTCGAATTAACGGAGAAGAAATTTCTGAAAAGTATGTGGCTGATTTTATAACAAAAAATATTCTTTTTTTAAAAAAACAACAGCTCTCTTTCTTTGAAATGACTGTTGGCTTGGCCTTTGATTATTTTGCCTCACAAAAAGTGGATATAGCTATTGTAGAAGTTGGCTTAGGTGGCAGACTAGATTCTACCAACATTATTAGTCCAGAAGTTTCAGTAATCACAAATATAGGTTATGATCATACACAGTTTTTAGGAGATACCTTACCGGAAATAGCCTTTGAAAAAGCTGGAATTATAAAAAAAAACACTCCTATTGTTATTGGTGAAAAGCAAAAAGAAGTAGCTGATGTTTTTTTTAAGAAAGCATTAGAAATGAATGCTATGATCTCATTTGCCTCTGATAAAAAATATGATGTTGAAACTGATTTATTGGGAGCCTATCAAAAGAAGAATGGAACAACAGCAATACATGTAATAAAAGCATTAAAAGGTTTTACCGTTTCTGAAAATCAACTACATAAAGGCTTACTAAATGTTGTGAAAAACACCAACCTTAAAGGGAGGTGGCAGACTTTACAAGTAGCACCAAGAGTTATTTGTGATACAGCCCATAACAAAGAAGGATTGTATTATGTAATGCATCAATTAGCAAGTCTGACAGCTAAAAATTTACACATAGTATTAGGTGTTGTTACTGATAAAAAGTTAGAGGAGATACTGCCTCTTTTTCCTCAAGATGCTAGTTATTATTTTTGTAAGCCAAACATTCCAAGAGGTTTAGATGAACAGGTATTACAATCAAAAGCAAGCCATTTTGGCTTGTTAGGGAGCACCTACAACTCTGTAAATGAAGCTTATTTGGCTGCCATTTCTAATGCAGAAAAAGAAGATGTAGTATTTGTTGGTGGTAGTACATTTGTAGTAGGGGAAGTAGTTTAAAAAAGTGAGTAGAATTCATTAATTAGTAGAACCCATCCCTTTTTTGTAATTTTGAATCTTAAACAAACAAATTAAGACCATCAACAAACGCTTGTAATGGAGATAAAAAAATTAGCTCAAGAAGTATTTGAAATAGAAGCAAAAGAAATTGCAAATCTTAGCCATAGATTAACAGATGATTTTGAGAAATCTATCAATGCTATTTTAGAAAGTTCTGGAAAGCTAATAGTTTCTGGAATGGGAAAATCTGGAATTATAGGAAAAAAAATTGCTGCAACTCTTGCAAGTACAGGGACTCCAAGTTTTTTCTTGCATCCAGGGGAAGCATATCATGGAGATTTGGGAATGATTGAAGAAAATGATATTGTGTTATTAATTTCAAATTCTGGTGAAACAGATGAAGTTTTAAAACTCATTCCATTTTTAAAACATCAAAAAAATTGCACCATTTCTATGAGTGGGAATAATGATTCTACTTTAGCTAAAAATACAAATTATCACTTAAATATTGCAGTAGAGAAAGAGGCGTGTCCGTTATTTTTAGCACCAACTTCTTCTACAACTGCAACTTTAGTAATGGGAGATGCATTAGCAGTTACATTAATGAAATTAAGAGATTTTAAAGAAGAAAATTTCGCAAAATTTCATCCAGGAGGTAGTCTAGGGAGAAGACTTTTAACAACCGTAGGTGATGTCATGAAAAAGCATGAATTACCCATAACAAATTCTAATGCAACCATTAAAGAAGTTATTCAAAGAATAACAGAAGGAAAGTTAGGTTTGGTAGTTGTTACAGATAAAAATGGAATTAATGGCGTTATTACAGATGGTGATATACGAAGAGCTATGGAATCTAGAGAAAAAGAATTTTTTGGTTTATTAGCCAAGAATTTAATGAGTCTTCATCCAAAACTAATTTATGAAAGTGAAAAACTGATTACTGCAAGTACTATTATGAGTGAAAATAAAATTAATTCTTTGCTCGTTGTAAATGCTATGAATGATTTTGTAGGTGTGGTTCAAATGTATGATTTAGGAGTTTAATCTTATGAAAAAAGTAATCGTAATTCCTGCCAGACTAGATTCTTCTAGATTACCCAAAAAAGTTTTGTTAGACCTAAAAGGGAAGACAGTAATACAAAGAGTCTATGAGCAATGTCTAAAAGTTTCCAATATAGATGCTGTCTATATTGCTACAGATAGTTTAGAAATAAAAGATATTTGTGACACTTTTACAAGTAATGTTATGCTTACAAAAAGCACCCATCAATCTGGAACAGATAGAATAGGTGAGGCGGTAGCCTTCATTGATTGCGATATTGTTATCAATGTTCAGGGAGATGAGCCATTTATAGAACCAACCCTAATAGAGGAATTGGTAAACTCATTTGAAAATTCAGAAATTTCTATGGCGAGTGCTATGAGTAGAATTAATGATGTCAAAGATTTACAAAATAGTAATGTGGTAAAAGTAGCGGTTGATGATCAAAAAAATGCACTCTATTTTTCTAGGTCACTTATTCCATTTCCAAGAGATTTTAAAGAACTACTAAGCTTTGACAAGGTATTAGAAAAGCATGTTTTTTATAGGCATATAGGTATTTACGGATACCGGAAAGACTTTTTAGTAAGTTATGTTAACATGAAGCAAAGTTATTTAGAAAAGGTAGAGAAGTTAGAACAATTAAGAGCCTTAGAAAATGGGTTTAAAATTAAAATGATAGAGGCCAAGTCTAGCCTCATAGGAATAGATACTCAAGAAGACTATGAAGAAGCACTAAAAAAATACGAATAACGATCCTATAATAAACTGCAATACAGCACTATGAAAACAAATTAAAATAAACATCTTTTTTTCTTTGTTGGCATTAAAAACCATTTTATATTTGCACCCGCTTGAATGATTAAGCTTGTTGATAGCTAAGTCAATTAAGGGCAATTAGCTCAGTTGGTTCAGAGCACTTGGTTTACACCCAAGGGGTCGGGGGTTCGAATCCCTCATTGCCCACAGATGAGAGCAAAAGTCTTACAGAAATGTAAGACTTTTTTTTATTCAAGACTGTCGCAAATTTATTTGTGAAAAGTCTTGAATAAAAAAAATAACTAGCGTAGCTAGTTGGCTTTTGCTATTTTAAAATGGGGTAAACTAGGGATATCTAATCCCTTATAATCCTGATGATTTTTAGTAGGATTTATTGTTTTATGAAAATGAAATTCATTTCATGTTTATTTAAAAAATAAGAATTCATTTCAGAATTTTTTAAATGTGAAATACTGTCACAAAGTACTTAGGATTGTATTTGTAGTATTGGTTTCAGTTAGGGATATCTAATCCCTCACAATCCTGATAATTTTTAGCAGGATTTATTGTTTTATGAAAATGGAATTCATTTTGGCTTTTTTCCATATTTTAAACAGCTCTGTTGTATATGCCTACAATTTATCGATAGTAACAGTACACTGAACTAATTCTTTTATCGTAATTTGTGCCCTCCATAGAAAATAGCTATTTTTAATTATGAATATTCAATTAACGAATAAAAGAATATTAATTACAGGAGGAGCAGGGTTTATTGGATCTAATTTATCAGAGGTTTTACTTGAAAAAGGGAATACAGTTATTTGTTTAGATAACCTTGCTACTGGTAGAAAAGAAAATATAGCTCATCTTTTACCTAATCCCAATTATACCTTTATTGAAGGAGATATCAGAAACTTAACCGATTGCCATCAATCAGTTAAGAATGTAGACTACGTTTTGCATCAAGCGGCACTAGGATCTGTTCCAAGATCTATAAAAGACCCAATTACTTCTAATGATGTAAATGTGAGTGGTTTTTTAAATATGTTAGTAGCGTCCAGAGATGCAGGTGTTAAAAGATTTATTTATGCAGCTAGTTCTTCCACTTATGGTGACTCAGAATCGCTGCCTAAATTAGAAGAGACCATAGGGAGGCCATTATCTCCATATGCAATTACAAAATATGTAAATGAGCTATATGCAGATGTTTTTTCAAAAACCTATGGATTAGAAACGATAGGATTGCGCTATTTTAATGTATTTGGACGAAAACAGGACCCTAACGGAGCCTATGCAGCAGTAATTCCAAAATTTGTTAGCCAGTTTATGGCTGGTGAATCACCAATTATTAATGGAGATGGAGAATACTCAAGAGATTTTACCTACATAGACAATGTAATTCAAGCAAACATACTGTGTATGCTTACAGAAAATAAAGAAGCAATTAATACCGTATACAATGTTGCCTTTGGTGAACGAAACACCCTGAACGATTTAATCACGTATTTGAAAGAATCGTTATCAGAATTTGACCCTAAAATAAAAGACATACAAGTTGCATACGGACCAAATAGAGTAGGAGATATTCCACATTCTCTAGCATCAATAGATAAAGCAAAAAATTTATTAAACTACAACCCTCAGTATTCTTTGAAAAAAGGCCTAAAAGAGGCTATAAAGTGGTATTGGAATAATTTATAAATAGAAATGAATCAATTAAAAATAGCAATTATAGGTCTAGGTTATGTAGGGCTTCCATTGGCAAGATTATTTGCTACTAAATATTCTGTAGTAGGTTTTGATATTAACACAAAACGTGTAGAAGAACTAAAGTTAGGAAAAGATAGTACCTTAGAGGTTGAAAATCAAGCATTAACATCTGTGCTTGTTGAGAAAAATTCTGATGCAATGGGGCTTTATTGTTCTTCTAAACTTTCAGATTTAGAAGCATGTAATTATTTTATTATAACGGTACCAACACCAGTAGATAAAAATAATAGACCCATTTTAACACCCTTAATAAAGGCAAGTGAAACTGTTGGTTTGGTTCTAAAAAAAGGAGATATTGTAATTTATGAATCTACGGTCTATCCAGGGGCAACGGAAGAAGATTGTATCCCTGTTTTAGAAAAAGTATCTGGATTAACTTTTAATAAAGATTTCTTTGCAGGCTATTCTCCAGAAAGAATTAATCCGGGAGATAAGTTACATACCGTTGAAAAGATATTAAAAGTAACATCGGGCTCTACTCCAGAAACAGGAAAAAAAGTAGATGATTTGTATAAATCTGTTATTACAGCAGGTACCCATCTAGCACCCACTATTAAAGTAGCTGAAGCTGCCAAAGTTATTGAAAACTCTCAACGAGATATTAATATTGCTTTTGTAAATGAACTCGCAAAGATTTTTAACCTAATGGACATCAATACACATGATGTATTAGAAGCAGCGGGTACAAAATGGAATTTTTTACCTTTTAAACCAGGCTTAGTAGGTGGGCATTGTATTGGTGTAGATCCGTATTATTTAGCGCAAAAAGCACAAGAATATGGCTACCATCCTGAGATTATTTTAGCAGGAAGAAGATTAAATGATAGTATGGGAGATTATGTAGCTTCTGAGGTTGTTAAGTTAATGATTGCTAAAGATGTTCGTGTAAAAGATGCAAATGTATTAGTATTAGGAATTACTTTTAAAGAAAATTGCCCAGATGTTAGAAACACAAAAGCTGTAGATGTCATTGCTGCTTTAAAAGAGTTTGGCATGAATATTACCATTTATGATCCTTGGGCTAACAAAGATGAGGTAATGCATGAGTACAATTTAAAGTCTACTCAAGAACTCCCTACTAGTACATTTGATGCTATTGTTTTAACAGTAGCGCACACAGCATTTTTAGAGATGAATTTTGATAGCATACTCAAAAAAAACCACATCGTTTACGATGTGAAAAACATACTACCATCATCTAAAAAAGATGGAGGTTTATAAATAATCAACAATTTAAGTTTTTACCCTAATGAGATTAACAATAATAGGAAGTGGATACGTAGGTCTGGTCTCTGGAGCATGTTTTGCTGAAATGGGCAATAATGTTACTTGTGTAGACATAGACCGAGAAAAAATTAAACAACTAGAAGATGGAGTAATTCCCATCTATGAACCTGGGTTGGCTCCAATGGTTCATAAAAATATAGAAAGAAATAATTTAACATTTTCAACTTCGTTAAAACAAAGTATTCAAGACGCTTCCATTGTTTTTATTGCTGTGGGTACTCCTATGGGAGATGATGGGTCTGCAGATTTACAGTATGTATTATCGGTAGCCAAAGAAATTGGTCAACATATGACTCATGATCTTGTAGTGGTAGATAAGTCTACAGTACCTGTTGGAACAGCTGATAAAGTTAAACGGGCAATTCAATTAGAATTAGACAACAGGAATTCACTATTGCAATTTCATATAGTATCTAATCCTGAGTTTTTGAAGGAAGGAGACGCTGTTAATGATTTTATGAAACCAGATAGAGTTGTTATTGGAGCAGATTCTGAGATTGTATTTAAAAAAATGAAAGAACTATACTCTCCTTTTTTTAGATCTCATGATCGTTTTATTACCATGGATATTCGTTCTGCGGAGATGACAAAGTATGCGGCCAATGCAATGCTGGCTACCAAAATATCATTTATGAATGAAATTGCAAATATTTGTGAAAAAGTAGGGGCAGATGCCAATCAAGTAAGAATTGGAATTGGTTCAGATCAACGCATTGGGTATAGTTTTATTTATCCAGGGGCAGGCTACGGAGGCTCTTGTTTTCCAAAAGATGTAAAAGCACTTACTAAGATAGCCAAAGAAAATGGCTATACAGCGCAATTAATTACTGCAGTTGAACAGGTAAATAATTTTCAGAAGTTAGTGATTGCTAAGAAAATAGTTAACCGCTTTGGAGAAAATTTAACTGGATTTACTTTTGGTATTTGGGGCTTGGCCTTTAAACCAGAAACTGATGACATGCGCGAAGCACCAGCCATTTATGTAATTAAAGAGTTAGTGAGTAGAGGGGCTAAAATTAAGGCCTATGACCCAAAGGCTGTGTGTGAAGCGAAGTCCCATTATTTAAAAGGAGTTCAAAATATAACCTATGTTACCTCAAAGTATGATGTTCTAAAAGACTCAGACGCATTGGTGTTACTTACCGAATGGAAAGAGTTTCGTTCTCCTGATTTTGAAGAGATGAAAACACAACTGAAAACACCTGTTATCTTTGATGGACGTAATCAGTATAATACATTTAATCTAGATGAAAAAGGATTTGAATATTATCAAATAGGAAAAAAGTAAATGAAAATATTAGTTACTGGCGCAGCTGGATTTATTGGGTTTCATACCTGTTTAAAATTAGTGAACCTAGGTCATGAAGTTTATGGTATTGATAATATCAATAATTATTATGATCCTAAACTAAAGTTTGATCGATTAAACGAATTAGGGTTTAACGAAGTTGAATCAAAACTCTTTAAAAATGAAATTCAAAGTGTTAAATTCAATTCTTTACGATTTTCTAGAATAGATTTAGTTGATCATAAAAGTATCGATAATTTATTTAAGCAAGAACAATTTGAAGTAGTTTGTAATCTAGCCGCTCAGGCAGGTGTCAGATATTCCATAGAAAACCCAAAAGCATACATTGATAGTAACATCTCAGGGTTTTTAAACATTCTTGAAGGTTGTCGAAACCACAAAGTAAAGCATTTGATGTATGCTAGTAGTTCTAGCGTATATGGAGAAAATAAAAAAGTACCTTTTGAAACAACTGATAATGTAGATCATCCAATTAGTTTATACGCAGCAACAAAAAAAAGCAATGAATTAATGGCGCACACGTATGGACATTTATATAACTTTAAAACTACGGGATTACGTTTTTTTACAGTTTATGGACCCTGGGGAAGACCGGATATGGCTTATTATTTATTTGCAGAAGCAATCTCTAATGATAAACCTATCAAGGTATTTAATAACGGTCAAATGGAGCGTGATTTTACCTACATAGATGATATTGTAAATGTTGTTGCTAAAATCATTGAAAAAAATATTGATTCAAGAGAACACTATAAAATATACAACATAGGCAATAACAAAACTCAAAGCTTACAAGATTTTATAATAAGTATAGAAGCTGCTATAGGCAAAGAAGCAATAAAAGAAATGTATCCAATGCAGGCAGGTGATGTTCCCAAAACTTTTGCCGATATTAGTGAAATCATCAAAGATTTTGGTTATAAACCAAATACCTCTATCAACAAAGGTTTAAAGGAATTTATAAGATGGTATAAAAATTACATATATAACTACTAATTATCAACCACCAGCTAATGCTGAAGCTTTAATTTTGTTGACTGAATGGAAAGAATTTAGATCTCCAGATTTTGATGAAATTAAAAAACAATTAAAGAAACCCATCATTTTTGATGGAAGAAATCAATACAATGCTTTTAATTTAGCTGAAGAAGGGTTCGAATATTATCAAATAGGGAAAGATAAATAAGTGTTAGTTTTGCATATGATTCACGTAAAATATAATATTAATAGTTTAATTAATGAAAAACTTCGCATTATTAGGAGCTGCAGGATATATAGCTCCAAGACATTTTAAAGCAATAAAAGACACTAATAATCTGTTAATTGCAGCTTTAGACAAGTTTGATTCTGTAGGCGTGTTAGATAGTTATTTTCCAAATGCAGATTTCTTTACAGAGTTTGAACGTTTTGATAGACATATAGAAAAATTAAAAAGGAATCAAATAGGCTTAGATTATGTAAGTATCTGTACACCAAATTACTTACATGACTCTCATATAAGAATGGCTTTAAGAAGGGGAGCAGATGCTATCTGTGAAAAACCACTGGTATTAAACCCCTGGAATGTAGATGCATTAGAATCCATAGAAAAAGAGTCTGGCAATAAAATTTATACCATACTTCAATTAAGACTTCACCCAAGTATCATCGCTTTAAAAAATAAGATAGACAGCGGGCCAAAAGATAAAATATATGATATAGACTTAACCTATATCACTTCCAGAGGAAACTGGTATGATGTTTCTTGGAAAGGAGATGAAAGTAAATCTGGAGGTATTGCAACCAATATAGGAGTTCATTTCTATGACATGCTCTCTTGGGTTTTTGGAGAAGTAACAGAAAACAGGGTTCATATAAGAGAAAAAAACAAAGCAGCGGGTTATCTAGAATTTAAAAAGGCTAGAGTACGCTGGTTTTTGTCTATAGATGAGCAGGATTTACCGCTAGATATAAAAATAAAAAACCAAAGAACCTATCGTTCTATTTCTATAGACAAACAAGAGATAGAGTTTAGCAGTGGCTTTAAAGAACTTCACACCAAAAGTTACCAGGAAATAATTATAAACAAAGGTTTTGGTTTAACAGAAACAAAACAATCTATTGAGATAATACACGATATTAGAAACAATAGCCTAGAAAAAACAGGAGAGAAACATCCATTTTTAAACAACTTTTAAAAAATGAATATTAGAATACAGAATTAAAACGTAATTTTGTGCTGTAATAAAAATTATAATTGCTACAATGTATAAGATATTTAAAAAGAAAGATCGTATGATTAGTGCTGTTTCAAAATTTATAGATGCTCTGACATTCCGAAAACAAAAAAATGAGATGAGGTATATTAAAATTAGCACTTTTTTCATCTGTTTAATGTTTAGTATTCAATCTATTTCTTCGCAAAGTATAGACCAGATAAGAAATGTTGATATAGATAGTTATTCCGATAGTCAAATTGCTAGTTATTGGAATAAAGCTCAACAGCAAGGTTATAACTTAGAGCAACTAGAGTTGATTTCTAAAAGTAAAGGAATGTCTTCCTCTGAGTTTATGAAGTTAAAAAACAGAATACTAAACTTAAAAACAGAGAACAAAACCAATTTTTCATCAAATGATGAGTTTTCTTCAGAAGCATCCGAATTAGAAACCTTTGGATTAGATGGTTCTGAATCAAAAAAAGATATTGAGAAAACTGAGTTATTTGGTTATGATTTTTTCAAAAATCCATCTATTTCATTTACACCTAATTTAAATTTAGCAACTCCCACCAACTATCAACTAGGCCCAGGAGACGAACTTCTTATAGATATTTGGGGTGCTTCAGAAAATAATTATAGAAAAAAAGTAACCAAAGAAGGCGCTATCCGTATAGAAGGGATTGGCCCCATTTATGTGAGTGGGCTATCAATAGAAAAAGCAACAACAAAAATAATTTCTTACCTAAAGAAAATTTACAATGGCATTGGCGCTGCAAATAACAGTTATAATAAGGTATATGCAGAAGTATCTTTGGTAGGAGTTAGAACGGTTCAGGTAAGCATGATAGGTGAGGTAAAAGTTCCTGGAAGCTATAGTTTAAATGCCTTGTCTACTGTTTTAAATGCCTTGTATGCTGCTGGAGGACCAACTAAAAACGGATCCTTTAGAAACATTAAAGTGATTAGAGGGGGGAAAGAATTTAGTCAGTTTGATATTTACCAATATTTATTAAATGGTTCCCAAAAAGGAAACATTTTTTTACAAGACCAGGATATTATTTATATAGAAACCTATCAAAGTAAAATAGAAGTTACCGGAGAAGTGAAACGCTCAGGAATCTATGAATTAAAACAGGATGAGAATATACAAGACCTAATTACCTATTTTAGTGGCTTTACGTCAAGTGCCTACAAAGAACGTTTGCTAATAGAGCGAGTAAATGGGATAGAGAAAGTAGTTTCTGAGGTTTTATTAGAACAACAGAAAGATTTTGCAATGCAAGATGGAGATAAGCTAATTGTTGGAAAAATTAACGATAGATATTCTAATAAAGTTAGTATTGAAGGAGCAGTATATCGTTCAGGAAATTATGAGCTTACTAAAGACCTAACAGTCTTTGGTTTATTAGGTAAAGCTTCGGGGATAAAGGAAAATGCTTTTTTAGAAAGAGGGCTTATCTACCGAGAAATAAATGAAGTAGAACAAGAGGTAGTTTCTTTTTCTGTAAAAGAAATCCTAGAAAATAAAGCAGACATTACTTTGCAAAGAGAAGACCGTGTTTATATTTTTGATAAAGCTACTTTAAAGGAAGCTGCTACTGTTTCAATAAATGGAGCAATTAATACCCCTCAAAGTATTCCATTTGTTGAAAACATGACGGTGGAGGATTTTGTAGCTATCTCTGGAGGTTATAAAGATGGTGCAGATACATCTGTAATAGATGTTTTTAGGAGACTTAATGATGGTAATTTTGAAACAATTAGTCAAGATATTAGATATGCAGGTTCAAGTACCTTAGAAAATAAAAATGAAAGGTTATACTTACAACCCTTTGATATCGTTTCTGTTCGTTATATTAAAGGATATACTCCCCAGAGAAAAGTAAGATTACAAGGTGAGGTTTCTTACCCAGGAGACTATGCAATTACTACTAAAGAAGAACGTATTTCAGATTTAATAGACAAGGCAGGTGGGCTTTCTCCGTATGCCTATATACAAGGAGCTACTCTATATAGAGAAAAATCTAGCATAGAGAAAAAATTGCAAGATGAACTCTTACAGGTTTTGTCAGAAAATGATTCTTTGGTAGAGTTCCAGGATCAAGAATCTTTTAAAATAGGGATTAACCTTGCTGAAATTTTAAAAGAAGGAGGTAAGGGGTCTTTTTATGATTTAATTTTAGAAGAAGGGGATGAATTATTTATACCCTCACAAAAACAAACAATAGAGATTCAGGGTGAAGTATTGTTGCCATCGTTGGTGCGTTATGAGAAAAAGAATACCTTAAAGACTTATATTGATAAATCAGGTGGTTTTTCTGAAAATGCAAAAAAAGGCAATGTATATGTAGTGTATGCAAACGGAGATATTAAGACTACTAAAAAGTTTTTGTTCTTTAAAAACTATCCACCACTAGAACCTGGTGCTGTTATTTTAGTACCCAATAAAGCTGAAAAAACAAGAATGAGTATTCAGGAAATACTTGGTATTACAACCACCCTAGGTACTCTAGCACTTCTAATTAACTCCTTAAAAAACTAAAAGAATAGGTATACTAGGGCTTTAAAAATTTTAAAATAAAGTTTGGTAATATTAGATTGAAACGATCATCTATAAGTAAGACCAATAAAAATCATACAAATGACAACACCTACAACACATAACAATTCTTCTGAAAACCAAGAAGATAGTATAGATATTATTGCTTTGTTACAATCTATTTGGACAGGCAAAAAATTAATCCTAAAAACAGTGCTAGTTTTTATGATTTTAGGATTATTTATAGCTGTTTTTTCACAAAATGAATATACTGCATCTATTACGATAGTTCCTCAGTCTTCATCAGAAAAACCAGGAGGTAGTTTGGGAGGGATTGCGGCACTAGCGGGTATTAACTTAGGTAGTGTAGGTCAGCAATCTAGTATTTCACCTACCTTATACCCTCAAATTCTTACCAATATTTCTTTTCAAAAAGAATTGTTAGAAACTCTTATTACTATAGAAGGGCAAGACAAAAAAATAACCTACAAAGAGTATTATACAAATGTATATAGCCCTAGTGTTCTCAGTTCTATAAAAAAATATACGATTGGCTTGCCAGGAGTACTTATTGGTCTACTAAAAAGTGATGAAATCTCTAAGGAAGAGTCTAAAAACAATGATTCTTTGCCACAAATAACCGAAGATGACAAAAAGTTAATAGAATTGTTATTAGAGCAGTTATCCATGGAAGTGAATGATAAAGATGGGTATATAGGTCTTTCCACCACCATGCCTGAGGCAAGAGCTGCTGCTGAGCTTACCCAAAAAGCACAAGAATTATTAGAGCAGTATGTTATTGATTTTAAAATTGAAAAATCGAGTTCTGAGTTAGACTTTATTAAAAATAGGTATCAAGAAAAAGAACAAGAATTTCAGAAAATTCAACAAAAATTGGCAGTGTACACAGATAGGAACCAAAATGTAAATTCAGCACGTGCTAAGATGGAGCTCATGTTGTTACAATCTGAGTATGACTTGGCTTATGGGGTCTATTCAGAATTGGCAAAACAACTAGAAACCCAAGAGCTTAAAGTAAAAGAAGACACTCCTATCTTTACTATTTTACAGCCTGTATTTGTGCCGTTAGAAAAAACAGGGCCAAAAAGATCATTGATTCTTATCATCTATACTTTCCTAGGTTTTGTGTTAAGTATTGGTTATTTACTTGCTATAGAACCAATCCAAAATATTATTAAAGAAATTAGGTCTACAAAAGAAAACTAACAGTCTAGCTCTTTAGACTTTTATTGTCTGTTTTCTGTTTTTAACAGCCTGATAATAAGTATATTAAGTATTAATTTAGAAATAATAATTTCCTTCAGAGATATTTGTTATATTTGTACTGAAAAAGATTTAGTATATCCCTATTTTACTAGAGAGAAAAGGTACTCTATGTTAGACAAATTTATCCAAGAAATTGGAACATATCATTTATTGCAATTTATTTTTTATTTTCTCGGGACTTTTATGTTATCCTATTTTTTAATCCCAAAAATAAGATCTAAGGCCCTTAAACTCAATCTTAAAGACACTCCAGATATTAGAAGTTCTCATGTGATTCCTGTACCTACTTTTGGAGGTGTCGTATTTTACATAAGTTATATTCTGGTTTTGTTTTTTGCTCAATCTTTAGATAGTAATCATGTATCAATAACTTTAATAGCCTCCATCTCTATTTTGTTTTTTACTGGGTTATTAGATGATTTTAAAAACCTTTCTCCAAAGATTAAATTTTTATGCCAAATAATAGGAGTTGCTTTATTAATGTTTCAGCCAGATTTTAGAATTTTATCTCTCCATGGTTTTATGGGAATCTATGAAATTCCATTGTATGTTTCTGTTGGTGGAAGTATGTTCTTTTTATTAGGACTCATAAATGCTTTTAATCTAATAGACGGTATAGACGGTCTAACAGGAATTACAGGTGTTATTGTTGCTTCTTTTTATAGCTATCTGCTTTATAATTTAGGGTATTTCTTCTATTTGTCTTTAAGTCTAGCCACCATTGCTACCTTACTTGCTTTTTTGAGATTTAATTTTTCTAATACAAGAAAGATTTTTATGGGAGATACAGGGAGCTTGGTGATAGGTTTGGTGTTGGGGGTATTAACTTTAAAACTCTTGTCTGTAGATGATACTGCATATGGTTCACTATCTTTTTACAGAGCGCAACTACCGTTATTTTTGACAGCTGTTTTATTTGTGCCGCTTTTAGATACCATGCGTGTTATGTTTTTGAGGCTTACTAAAGGAGTCTCTATGTTTAAGCCAGATAGAAATCACTTACATCATATAATTGTAGATTTTGGTTTGTCTCACAGAAAAGCGTCTTTTTTTATTGGTTTTGTTAATTTTATTGTGGCATTGATTATGTTTTTCGTCATTCAAAAATTTAACAGCTTTCAATCGTTATTCATATTAGTATTGTTGTTTTTTATAGCAATTATGATCTTATTTCTAATGAATAAAAACAAAACTGCACTTCGATTAAAAATTAAGATTAAAAAATCTATGTTAAAGGTATTGTCTTTATAAATTTGACCTCAAATTATCTTCTTATTATGATTAGATTTAATATTTTTGTACCTTTAAAATAATGTCTAATAATTCTAAAAATTGGTTTGTAGTTTATACAAAACCTAGAAACGAGTTAAAGGTCTTGCAAAGGCTCTCTATTCTAGGAATAGAGGCTTATGTGCCAACAAAAATAGAAGTTAGGCAATGGTCTGATAGAAAGAAAAAGATATTGGTGCCTTTGTTGCCATCCATGGTCTTAGTGAGTTTACAAGAGAATGAAGTACACAAAGTATTTGATGCTCCAGGAGTTATTAGGTATATGTTTGAATATGGAAAACGTGCAATAGTATCTAATGAAGAAGTATTGGCTATGCAGTATTATTTAGAGCATAGTTATTGTCAAAAACAACAAGAAGTAGCCATTGGCGATACGCTACAAGTACCATTATTAGAAGAGGAGGCAATACTGCTCTCAAAAAAAGGAAAGAATTGTATTGCTCAATTAAAAAAAATGGGTGCCATTGTATCATTTCAACTGAATTAATCAGTTGTTTTTTTTTGGTCATGAATTTCCATTACTGTGAGTAGTGATGGCGAAGCCGTATCTTAGAGCAATGTTTATAGCTCTTTAAAAGAGCTTTTAAAAATTAAAAATAAATAAGCTGACTACCGATGGTAGTCGAAAAAAAAAATAAGTTATGAAAGTAGGAATCACCTTTTCAACCTTTGATTTGTTGCATGCTGGGCATGTAAAGATGTTGGAAGAAGCAAAAAGACAATGTGATTATTTAATTGTAGGATTGCAGCTAGATCCTTCTCTAGATCGCACTGAGAAAAACAGTCCCTCTCAATCTATTATTGAACGTTATATTCAACTTCAAGGGAACAAGCATGTGAATGAGATTGTCCCTTACGTATCTGAACAAGATTTAGAAGATATTTTACGTTCTTTTAAACTAGATGTTCGCATTATTGGTGATGAGTACAAAGAAAAAAACTACACAGGAAGGTCTTATTGTGAAGAAAAAGGAATAGAGATCTATTACAATTCCAGAGATCATCGGTTCTCTTCGTCTGGGTTAAGAAAACAAGTAAAATCTGTAGATCAAAATAAATAAGAAATGAATATTACAGTTATAGGATCCGGATATGTTGGGCTCGTCTCAGGAACGTGTTTTGCAGAGATGGGAAACAGGGTTACTTGCGTAGATATAGATCCCGCTAAGATTGAAAAATTAAACCAAGGAATCATTCCTATTTTTGAACCTGGTTTAGAAACGATGGTTTTGAAAAATGTAAAGAATAAGAACCTGTTTTTTACAACAGCGTTAGACAAAGCTTTACAAAATTCTGAAATCGCATTTATAGCTGTCGGAACTCCTATGGGAGATGATGGTTCTGCTGATTTACAATATGTATTGGCCGTAGCGAAATCTATAGGCCAGTCGATGCAAAAAAGATTGATTGTGGTTGATAAATCTACGGTACCTGTTGGCACTGCAGATAAAGTAAAGGCTACGATTCAAAAAGAATTAGATGATAGAGGTTCTGACTTAGCGTTTGATGTGGTTTCTAATCCTGAATTTTTAAAAGAGGGTGCTGCTATTGCTGATTTTATGAAGCCAGATCGAGTGGTAATTGGAGCTGATTCTGAGATTGCCTTTAAAAAAATGAAGGAATTATACTCACCTTTTTTTAGATCTCATGACCGTTTTATAACGATGGACATTCGTTCTGCTGAAATGACCAAGTATGCTGCCAATGCAATGTTAGCCACTAAAATTTCTTTTATGAATGAAATTGCCAATATTTGTGAAAAGGTTGGGGCTGATGCCAATCAAGTACGTATCGGAATTGGTTCAGACCAGCGTATAGGATATAGTTTTATTTATCCAGGAGCAGGTTATGGAGGTTCTTGTTTTCCAAAAGACGTAAAAGCGTTGACTAAAATAGCCAAAGAAAATGGCTACACTGCGCAATTGATCACCGCAGTAGAAGAAGTAAACGATGCCCAAAAATTAGTCATCGCTCAAAAAATTGTAACTCGTTTTGGAGAAGATCTAACAGGATTTACTTTTGGTATTTGGGGCTTGGCCTTTAAGCCAGGAACTGATGACATGAGAGAAGCACCAGCAATCTATGTAATTAAGGAATTGGTAAAACGAGGAGCTAAAATAAATGCCTATGATCCTAAAGCGGTTAATGAAGCCAAAGAGCACTACCTTAAAGGAGTTCAAAACATAACCTATGTGGCCTCGAAGTATGATGTTTTAAAAGATTCGGATGCGTTAGTATTACTTACTGAGTGGAAAGAGTTTCGTTCGCCTGACTTTGAAGAGATCAAAGTGCAATTAAAAACTCCGGTTATTTTTGATGGCCGAAATCAATATATTGCTTATGATCTGGAAAATAAAGGATTAGAGTATTATAGAATTGGAAAATAAATGAATTTAAAAAAGACAACTAAAATATACATCGCTGGTCATAGAGGAATGGTAGGGTCTGCTGTTTGGAGAGCGCTAACCTCAAAGGGCTATACAAATTTGTTAGGAAAAACAAGTGCTGAACTTGATCTCAGAAATCAACAGGCCGTTACTGATTTTTATAAAAAAGAACAACCTGAAGTAGTCATTGATGCTGCAGCAAAAGTTGGAGGAATTCTCGCTAATAATGATTTTCCATATCAATTTTTAATGGAGAACATGCAAATTCAAAACAATTTAATAGATGGTGCTCATAAATCAGGAGTCGAAAAATTTATTTTTTTAGGGAGTTCTTGTATCTACCCGAAGTTTGCTCAACAGCCTTTAAAAGAAGAATACCTATTAACAGATTCTTTAGAGCCTACAAATGAATGGTATGCCATAGCAAAAATTACTGGAGTAAAAGCATGCCAAGCGATACGCAAACAATATAATAAAGACTATGTGAGTTTAATGCCTACCAACTTATATGGTTCTTTTGATAATTTTGATTTACAATCCTCACATGTATTGCCAGCGATGCTGCGTAAATTCCATGAGGCTAAAATAAATAACAATTCAGATGTAACGCTCTGGGGAAGTGGAACTCCAATGCGAGAGTTTTTATTTGTTGATGATATGGCAGAAGCGGTGGTGTATGCTCTAGAGAATAATTTACCAGAATATTTATACAATATAGGTACTGGAAAAGACATTATGATAAAAGAACTGGCAGAGACCATTCAAAGTGTAACAGGACACCAAGGAAATGTTATTTGGGATGCAAATAAACCAGACGGTACACCAAGAAAATTAATGGATGTTTCCAAAATAAAAAAAATAGGATGGGAGTATTCAACAGAGTTAGAAGACGGTATTCAAAAAACCTATCAATGGTTTTTAGAGAATATAAATGCAATAAAAGAAATTAAATTATAAATAATGAAAGTAGCGTTAATCACGGGTATTACAGGACAAGATGGTTCTTATTTAGCAGAACTATTGTTAGAAAAAGGGTATGAAGTACACGGAATCAAAAGAAGGTCTTCTTCATTAAATACAGACCGAATTGATCATTTATACCAAGATCCTCACCACCCTAATCAAAGGTTAAAACTGCATTATGGAGATTTATCTGATGCAATGAATTTGACACGTATTATACAAGAAACGCAGCCAGATGAGATTTATAATCTAGGAGCCATGTCTCATGTTGCAGTTTCTTTTGATACTCCGGAATATGTAGGAAATATTGATGGATTGGGAACTTTACGAATATTAGAAGCTGTCAGGATTTTAGGTTTAGAAAAGAAAACTAGAATATATCAAGCGTCTACCTCAGAACTGTATGGAGGAATGCCAGAGAATAAAAATGATAAAGGATTTTATGATGAAAATTCACCTTTTTATCCAAGATCTCCATACGGCATTGCTAAAATTTATGGATTTTGGATTACCAAAAACTATAGAGAAGCTTATAATATGTTTGCGTGTAACGGTATTTTATTCAATCATGAATCCCCTAGAAGAGGAGAAACCTTTGTTACTCGTAAAATTACTCGAGCGACTGCTAGAATAGCGTTAGGATTACAGGAGAAAATCTATTTAGGGAATTTAGATGCGCAGCGTGATTGGGGTCATGCCAAAGATTATGTGCGTATGATGTGGATGATTTTGCAGGCAGAACAGCCCGAAGATTGGGTGATTGCTACAGGAAAGACCACTACTGTGAGAGATTTTGTTAGACTCGCTTTTACAGAAGTGGGTGTAGAATTAGATTTTACAGGTAAGGGAGTCAATGAAAAAGCTACTGTTGTAAAATGTACGAATCCTTTGTTTCAAATAGAATTAGGAAAAGAAATTTTGTCTATTGACCCTGCTTATTTTAGACCTACTGAAGTAGATTTGTTAATTGGAGACCCTACCAAGGCAAAAGAAAAATTAGGGTGGGTACCAGAAAATGATTTGGCGTCACTGGTAAAAGACATGATGCAATCCGATGTTACGTTGATGCAGAAAGATCAGTATTTGAAAGTTGGAGGATATTACACCAATAACTATTTTGAATAATTTTAATTAATAAACAAAATACATGGTTTATAAAATAATTATTCCAGCTAGAGGAAATTCAAAAAGACTTCCAGGAAAAAACATGAAAGTTTTAGGTGATAAACCTTTAATACAGTATTCCATTGATTTTGCCTTGAATAATTTCTCAGCTGATTCAATTTGGGTTAATTCTGATGATCAACATATTATAGAATTTTCTAAGCAAAAAGGGATAAGAACTTTATTAAGACCTGATGATTTAGCAACAGACTACACATCTACTGTTGACGTATTAAAGTTTCAAGTTAATTATTTTAAAGAACAAAAGATTGCTTGTGATGCTATTATACTCTTACAACCCACAAATCCATTTAGAGAAGATAATCTATTAAAAGAAGCAATAGAAGAATTCCAAGAATCAAAAAGAAATAGTTTGGCAACATTTTCAATATCTGAAAAAAAACTAGGAAAAATAAAAGGTGGTTTATTTAAACCAACAAATTACTTGCCAGGTCAAAGATCACAGGATTTAGAAAAGGAATATTTTGAAAATGGATTATTATACATTACAAAATGTAAGAGTATTTTATTGGGTGAGATCATAACAGAAGATGTATACCCACTTGTTTGCAATGATTTAGAGTCTAAAGTAGATATTGACTATTTAGAAGATTTTATCTTTGCAGAATTCTTATTAAAATCAAAAATTAAATAAATGAAAAAAAATAATTTTATCCAAATTGGAGATAGAAAAATTGGAGTTGATTATCCACCACTTGTGATAGCTGAAATAGGTATAAACCATGAAGGTTCATTAAAGGTAGCAAAAGAAATGGTAGATGCTGCTCATAGAGCAGGTGTTGAGTGTGTTAAACACCAGACCCATATAGTAGATGATGAAATGAGTGGGGAAGCTAAAAAAGTTATTCCTGGAAACGCAGATGTTTCTATTTATGACATAATGAAGAGATGTTCTCTAAATGAGCAGGATGAAATAGAATTAAAAGATTATGTAGAAAGTAAAGGAATGATTTTTATTTCTACACCATTTTCAAGAGCTGCATCACATAGACTAGAAAAAATGAATGTACTAGCATATAAAATTGGTTCAGGAGAATGTAATAACTATCCATTATTGGAACATATTTCAACTTTTGGTAAGCCAGTAATCTTAAGCACAGGTATGAATACAATTAAAAGTGTTTCTAAGGCTGTGGATATTTTTACAAAAGCAAAGGTACCTTTAGCACTTCTTCATACAACAAACTTGTATCCTACACCTGTACATTTAGTTCGCTTTGGAGCATTGAAAGAATTATCAGAAGCATTTCCTAATAATGTATATGGTCTATCTGATCATACAATTAGCAATCATGCTTGTTTTGGAGCTGTAGCATTAGGATCATCAATTTTAGAAAGACATTTTACAGATTACAAAGAAAGATCTGGTCCAGATATTGTATGTTCAATGGATGAAAATGAATGTAAAGAATTAATTAAAGGAAGTAATTTAATTTGGCAAATGCGCGGAGGTACTAAGGAACCCGCAAAAGAAGAGAAAGTTACCATTGATTTTGCTTTTGCAACAGTAGTAGCAATTAAAGATATAAAGAAAGGTGAGGAATTCACTAAAGAAAATATATGGGTTAAAAGACCTGGAACTGGTGAGATCTTAGCAGACGAGTATAATAATATATTAGGAAAAACTGCATCTGAAGACATTTTGAACGATAATCATTTAAATTGGGCTAACATCAAAAAATGAAAAAAATAGTTTTTCTCACAGGAACAAGAGCAGATTTTGGAAAATTAAAATCATTAATGTCAATTTCTCAGAATTCTTCAGAATTTGAAGTTTGTATTTTTGTGACAGGAATGCACATGAATTCTCTATATGGATCTACCGTTGATGAGGTCATTAAGGCTGGGTTTAAAAATATTTATAAATATATCAACCATAATTTAGGCGAATCTATGGATAGGACCTTAGCAAAAACAGTTGAGGGCTTTTCACAATACATAGAACATGTTAAACCAGATATGATATTAGTCCACGGTGATAGAGCTGTCTCTTATACACATCTCCGAGCCCACGAGACCGAGGCTGATCTCGT
>OJFR01000083.1_pt1 | contig 33981 bp, 29 predicted proteins | sample 1594121 | NCBI WGS metagenome assembly OJFR01 (sample SAMN05416812, study PRJEB24817) | seawater metagenome | isolation source: Sea water | place: Canada:Atlantic | collected 2013-07 | reverse complement strand
AAACTCGTTTGGGATTTGAAGTAGATTTTGATAGAATTATATTTTCAGAAGCATTCAGAAGTTTACAAGATAAAACACAAGTGATTCCTCTGTCTGAAACAGATTTTGTTCATACCAGACTTACCCATAGTTTAGAAGTTTCTGTAGTTGGTAGAACTTTAGGAAGAAGAGTTGGTAAAGTATTGTTAGAACGTCATCCAAACTTAAAAGAATTAGGATATACATTTAATGATTTTGGTGCCATCGTAGCTGCAGCTTCTGTAATGCACGATATTGGAAATCCGCCTTTTGGTCATTCTGGAGAAAAAGCCATTGGAGAGTATTTTAAAACCGGCAACGGAACTCAATACAAAGAGGTGTTATCTGCAGAAGAATATCAAGATCTCATAGATTTTGAAGGAAATGCCAACGGGCTTAAAATTTTGACCGAAAATAGAGAAGGAGTTTACGGTGGGCTGCGCTTGTCTTATGCAACTTTGGGCGCTTTTATAAAATATCCTAAAGAGTCACTACCAAAAAAACCAACCAAGCATATTGCAGATAAAAAATACGGTTGCTTTCAGTCAGAAAAAGAAGCTTTTTTAGACATTGTTGAAGATTTAGGTCTGCTAGGCAAGTCTACATCAGCAGCAATTAGTTATCACAGGCATCCGCTAACTTTTTTAGTAGAAGCCGCAGATGATATTTGTTATACCATTATAGACTTTGAAGACGGAATAAATTTAGGATTAATAGAAGAAGAATTTGCCTTAGAGTATTTAATTAAACTGGTCAAAAACACCATTGATATAAAAAAATACCATTCATTAAAATTTAAAAAAGATAGAGTTAGTTATCTAAGAGCATTGGCTATAAATACGCTAATTAATGAAGCAGTAGCCATTTTTTTAACAAACGAAGAGGCCATTCTAAAAGGAACTTTTTCTACGTCTTTACTAGATAAATGTACCTATGAAGCACAAATAAATGACATTTTAAAAATTAGTATTTCAAAAATATACAAGAGTCAGGAGGTAGTAGAAAAAGAAGTAGCAGGCTATAAAATTATAGCCGATCTCTTAGATATTTTTGTAACAGCTTTAAACAATCATCATCTAGGAACTCCAACCAATTATGATAGCCTACTGCTTAATTTACTACCTAAACAATTTCAAGTAACCTCTACATCACCTTACCAGAGAATCATGGCTGTTTGCAGCTATGTGTCTAGAATGTCAGATGGTTATGCCATTCGAATTCATAAAAAAATACAAGGAAGTATCATCTAATAATATCATAAAACCCAATGCGAAGAAAACCACAAAACCATTCAGTATTCTATTACTTAGTAAACAGTTTTATCTTGTTTTTAATATTTACATCAATAGGGTGTAGTAATCAACTTAATTTAGAAAAACACACAGATCTTGTTTTTAAAGAATCCTATTATCAATCATGGGTATCTGGTGTAAAGGGTGGAGGATCAGGATTAATTGTTTTCTTGACCTTGGGAGATAGTTCCAGTAAAAATATACAGCTAGAAGGAATTTATTTTAAAGATAAATACTGTAAGTTAACATCTAAATCAGATTTGAAATATCAATGTACTATTTTAAAGGATGAAAACCGAGAAACCAATTCATTTATAAAACCTATTGAAAATACCACAAAAGAAATTGAAAAAATTCCTTTTATGATTCAGGGTGATGAGGCTGTTGTTGAATATCTTGAAAATAAAAAAAGGAGATATCTTAAAATATCATTACTTTGGAAGAAATCTGAACGTGTGCCAATGTAAACGAAATTAAGTTTTTTAATTCATTCATTATTCTTAATAGATACGATAACTACAAGATTTTATTTTAGAACTATATAGCTTTCAGTTAATTAATGTATAACAAAAACAACACCCAATAAAAATTTTAACAAATTAGATAAAATTTTAACAAATTATTTAATTATTTTTGATTAAAATTAATACAACCTTCATGAAAAAAAAATTACTCTTTTTTACATTCGCAATTCTTAGTACTATATTTATTTATAATTACGCAACAAAAGAATCTGCCACAGAAAAATTAAGAAAACAACATGCTGCTTTTTTAGAAAGCCATCAATACAATAAAACGCTTGAGTTGACAAAAAGCCAGCGAAAACTTCAAGGACTTCCTCCTAACAAGTATTTTGAACAAGAATATTTAAATGAAATTAATCCAGCAACAGGGCGAACACACAAAAGAGAATTACTGCAATTACAAAAAGAGTTAAATGCAGAAAGGTTGTCAGAAAGAGCACCAGGAGATGCTGAAAATAATCCTTGGGTAGAAAGAGGACCAGACAATATTGGCGGCAGAACCAGAGCCTTACTTTTTGACCCAAATGATGATAGCCAAGAAACAGTATATGCTGGAGGTGTTAGTGGAGGATTGTGGAAAAACACAAATATTTCAGATATAAATTCTGCTTGGAGCTATGTAGGGATCTCAGAAAACCTATCTGTATCTTCAATCGCTGTAGACCCAAACGATACTAATATTTGGTATGTAGGAACAGGAGAATCATATACTGGCGGAGACGCGGTTGGTAACGGACTTTGGAAAACAATAGACGGAGGAGCAACATGGAATCAGGTCTATGGAGGTGTAACAGGATCATCTTATGTAGATACGAGCCCTGGAGCAATTCTTACAATTAATAGTCCAGCCAATATTGCAGGAGATTATAATATAATTGTTGCAACTGCCTTTGGGTCTCCTTTGAGCACAGCTATTTCTGGAGATTTAGTTCTTGCCATTGACGGCGCCTCTCCAACAGACGATGCCTGTTCTACTATTGAGAATACTTCTGAGATGAATGGAAAAATAGCTGTTATTAAAAGGGGTACTTGTTCTTTTGACGACAAAGTAAAGCGAGCTCAAGATGCAGGAGCAATAGCTGTTATTGTCGTAAATAACGTAAGTGGAGCAGCCATCTCCATGGGAGGTGATGGTTTAGGTTTTGAAGAGGAAGGAAACCCTTTAAATATTACAATTACCTCTGCAATGGTAAATAATATAGATGGAGATGCAATTATTGCAGCTTTAGGAAGTGGAGTTAATGGTTCTTTACAACCTGGGTCTAATACTACAGGATATACTATTTTACCAGGAATACAGCATATAAATGATCTAGTAGTAAGAGATAACAATGGAACTTCTGAGGTATTCTTTGCTGCTGCCGAAACATTTGCTTCAGGAGCTTTAATAGGAATTAATGAAGTAGGAGTTTATAAATCTACTGATGGAACTAGTTTTTCTAAACTAACACTAAGTGCTGGGGAAAATTTAGAGCCAAACAATATAAAAATTGCAGCAGATAATTCTATCTATGTTTCTACCCAATCTAATTCTTTTGATGAAGGGGGAGGTCGTATCTACCAATCTACAGATGGAACCACATTTACATTAAAGCACACTGTACCTGGGGGCAGAAGAACAGAAATTGCTTGTTCACAAACAGATGCAAATACAATATATGTTTTAGCGCAATTAAGTTCAGATCCAGTTGGGATATACAAAACAACTGATAATTTTACAAATATTACAACTTTACCATTACCTAATGATGCTGATAATGGAATTCCTGAAAATGATTTTACAAGAGGACAAGCATTCTATGACTTACTTTTAAGAGTAGACCCTACAAATGATGATATCCTTTATGTTGGTGGAATAGATTTGTTTAAAAGTATCAATGGAGGAACATCTTGGGATCAAATTTCTAAGTGGTCTAACAATAACAACTTAGGAGCATTAAATGTATCTTCGGTTCATGCTGATCAACACGGATTAGCTTTTTCATCTTCTTCAAAAATGCTGTTTAGTAATGATGGAGGTGTCTACCTTTCTAATGATGCAGGCGTTACTATTCTTCCCAGAAAGAAAGGCTACAATACCCTGCAATTTTATACAGTAGGGGTAGCGCCAACTACTGCTTTTTCTGGTGCTGAATACTTTTTAGCAGGGGCACAAGACAATGGAACTCTAATGATAGAAAATGCTTCTGATGGAGTAAATAGTTTTTACGAAAGACAAGGTGGAGATGGTGCTTACAGTTTCTTCGATCAAGATGGTACAGACCAGTATTGTATTGCAAATTATGTATACAACGGAAATATTAAGCTATATGACTTTTCAAACGGAAATGTGAGAACTATTAATTCTGAATCTGGATCTAATGGAGATTTTATCAATCAAGAAGCACTAGATTCTAATTTAGACATCTTATACTCTAATTATTCTAGTGGATCAAATTATATTGTTAGGATGTATGGAAATATTAAATCAGGAACAGTTACTAGAACTAATATTGCTAATACTGATATTATGGATGCAGAACCTTCAGCATTAACAGTTTCTCATTACACAACAGATCAATCTAACTTATTTATTGGTCTCAAAAATGGAAAATTAATTAAATTAGCAGGAACCACAAATGTTTTTCCTAACAACCCTATTTGGACAAATATAACCGGTACTGATTTTGTTGGATCTGTTTCTGACATAGAGTTAGGCACCAATGAAAACGAAATTTTTGTAACCATGCACAATTATGGTGTTCAAAATATTTGGTATACCAACGACGGTGGAGCAACTTGGGAAGGCAAAGAAGGAAATTTGCCAGACATCCCTGTGAAAGCTATTTTACAAAACCCACTATTTACAGAAGAGGTAATTATTGGTACAGAATTAGGAGTTTGGAGAACCTCAAACTTTTCTGATACCAATCCTACTTGGATTCAGTCTTATAACGGTATGAGTAACGTAAAAGTAACCGATTTAGATATGAGAGATGACAATATGGTTTTTGCAGCCACTTATGGAAGAGGTGTTTTCTCTGGACAATTTACAGATGCCGTAGCTTCTGTTGATGATGTCTTAACAGATAAAAAAGCATTTACAGTCTACCCTACAATTTCAAATGGTGATTTTACGCTTATGGCCAAAAATGATTTAGGAGCAACTACATGTAGGATTTTTGATATGGCAGGAAGGCAAGTATATTCTTCAACAATTAATTTTAACGAAGCTTCAAAACAACAGGTTTCTGTTAATCTAAGAGCAGGTACCTATATTGTGAATTTAGTTGATCAAAACAATAGAAAATCATCTAGTAAAATAATAATTCGCTAGATAGCTTGAAGATAAGTAAGAAAAAAGGTGCTGTTTACAGCGCCTTTTTTAATATAAATCTTTGAGAATTTGCTTGATAGAACCTGAGTCTATTCCATTTATTTTTTGAAGTTCTTGAATAGTTCCGTGTTCTACAAAATGATCTTGTATCCCTAAAATTTTAATTGAATTTTTATAGTGATGTTCGGCAATAAATTCTAAAATAGCTGAGCCAAATCCACCTTTTTTCACACCATCTTCAATGGTAATGATATGATTGAAATTAGCACATATTGTGTGGAGTAATTTTTCATCTAAAGGTTTCGCAAATCGCATATCATAATGAGCAATATTCGGCAACTCTTCTAGTGCTTTTGTGACATTATTTCCAATAGTTCCTAAAGAGAGTATGGCACTATTTGTTCCTTTTTGTAAACAAACTCCAGTTCCTAGTTTAATGGCTTCAAACGGTTTTTTCCAATCAATAGAAAACCCTCTTCCCCTGGGATAACGAATGGCAATTGGATGATTTAAGCCCAACTGAGAAGTGTATAAAATATTCCGTAATTCTACTTCATTTCTAGGCGCAAAAACAATCATATTTGGAATGGCTCTCATATAACTAATGTCAAATACACCATGGTGTGTAGCCCCATCTTCCCCAACCAGTCCAGCTCTATCTAGACAAAAAATAACCGGTAGGTTTTGCAAAGCTACATCATGTATTATTTGATCATAGGCTCGTTGAATAAAGGTAGAATAGACATTACAAAATGGCACCATTCCTTGTGTTGCCATACCAGCAGCTAAGGTTACAGCATGCTGTTCCGCAATACCAACATCAAACGTTCTTTCAGGAAATTCTTCTAGCATCATTTTTAAGGAACTTCCCGATAGCATTGCAGGAGTAATTCCAATAATATTTTTGTTTGTTCTAGCTAGTTCAACAATAGTTGAGCCAAAAACATCTTGGTATTTTGGAGGAAAAACAGCTGTACTTTTAGGGGCTAATTCTCCTGTTTTAGCATCAAATTTTCCAGGAGCATGGTACTTTACCTGATCTTTTTCTGCCTGATCGAGTCCTTTTCCTTTAGTGGTAATAACATGTAAAAATTTAGGACCTTTTTTATTTTTTAAGCGCGTTAGCTCTTTTAGTAAACTATTTAAATCATGCCCATCTATAGGGCCAGAATAGTCAAAGTTTAGTGCGCGTATAATATTATTTTTTGCTAGAGATTTATCTGTTTTTACTTTGGTTAGATACTCTTTTAAAGCACCCACAGAAGGATCGATACCAATGGCGTTATCATTTAAAATAATTAATAAATTAGCATTACTAACACCCGCATGATTCAACGCTTCAAATGCCATACCACTGGCAATAGAAGCATCGCCAATTACTGCAATATGATGTTTTTCTGTTTCGCCTTTTAAAGAAGATGCAATTGCCATTCCTAATGCAGCTGAGATTGAGGTAGAAGAATGTCCAACTCCAAAAGCATCATAGTTGCTTTCAGTTATTTTTGGAAATCCTGAAATACCGTGAAGCTGTCTGTAGGTCTCAAAAATATCTTTTCTACCGGTTAAAATTTTATGTCCGTACGCTTGGTGGCCCACATCCCATACCAATAAATCATTAGGTGTGTCAAATAAATAATGCAAGGCAATGGTGAGTTCTACTACTCCTAAACTGGCGCCTAAATGGCCTTGTTTTGTAGCTACGATATCAATAATAAACGCACGCAATTCTTTTGCCAATTTTGGCAATTGATCTGTAGTTAGTTCTCTAAGATCTGATGGAAATTTTATGGCGTCAAGTAAAGCATTCATCATGCTACAAAAATACAATTTTACAACTCAAAAGATATTTGTAATATTGAATAAATATTTTTTGAAATGATTCAGCCTTTTAATGATACTTATTTTATGAAAAAAGCACTTCAGGAAGCTGAGTTTGCTTTTAAGAAAAGAGAGGTTCCTGTTGGGGCTGTGATTGTAATGAATGATAAAATTATTGCCAGAGCGCACAACCTTACAGAAACCTTAAATGATGTAACAGCACATGCAGAAATGCAAGCTTTTACTGCAGCAGCAGATTTTCTAGGCGGAAAATATTTAAAAGAATGTACGCTTTATGTAACCTTAGAGCCTTGCCAAATGTGTGCAGGAGCAAGTTATTGGACTCAAATTGGAAAGATTGTATATGGGGCCTCTGAACCTCAAAGAGGTTTTGTTAATTTAAAGACAACCTTACACCCAAAAACAAAAGTAGTTAGCGGTATTTTAGAAAACGAATGCAGTCAGTTGATGAAACGTTTTTTTATTGAACAACGAAATTTGAATTAGGATTTCTAATTAAAAAAATAAGAATTTATCCTGCTTAATTGGTAAAAGATAGCTAAGGATATAATTCTAAATCTATACTTTTTTAATAACACTTGTAACTATTCCCCAAATCACAAAATCATTCTCTTCGGTGATTTTAATAATAGGATATTTTGGGTTCTCTGGTTGTAGCCACACATCATTGCCATCTACTTTTAATCGTTTGATGGTAAACTCACCATCTAAAAAGCAAACAGCTATTTTATTATTTTCAGGTTCAAGACTTCTGTCAATAACTAATAAATCATTATCATCTAAACCAGCACCAATCATAGACTGCCCATTTACTTTGGCAAAGAATGTTGCTTCTTTATTGGTAATTAATTCTTCATCTAGAGAAATTCTAGTTTCTTTAAAATCGTCTGCTGGAGAAGGAAACCCGGCTGAGATTCCTGTGTCAATAAAAATTGCACCAGTACTATTTGATGCTTTTGGCGTGAAAAATTGAAGCGATTTTGTCATTTATTTTACGGTAATAATATCGTTGATCTTTGTGGTATATTTTGGAGACAAACGTTCTTGTTTCATTTTCCAAGTTTGTTGTAAGTCTTGATTTGCCAATTTAATGGTGGTTGTTTTAAATTTTTTATTTAGACGGTCTATTGCAGACATTAATGGCTTGTGCTTTGGGTTTTCATGAAGAAATAAATTTAATTGATGATTGTCTGTAGGAACCAGTCCTGTAACAATAATCCCAGCACGCTTATATTTTATACCTGCTTTAAAAATTGTTTTTACAGCTTCTACAGATGCCTTTGTAATGCTAAGTGTAGAATCTGTAGGGTATGGAAAAACTATTGTTTTTGAAGCGTTGTACTGTGCTACATCTCTTTTATGACGATCGCTACTTAATAAAACGATGATCATATGGCAACTAGTTTTTTGTGCTCGTAATTTTTCTGCGCAACATGCAGCAAAAGTAGATATTCGTTCTGTAATATTTTCAATATCTGAATAGGTTTGTTCAAAACTTCTAGTGGTTGCAATAGAGCGCTTAGTTTGTTTTATTTCGAATTCGATGGTTGGAATTCCTTCCAAGTCTTTTTTTAATTTCCATTCTGTAATTGAAAAATTTAGACGTACCCAATCATCAGATAATTGTGTAAAATCAAAAGCTGTTTTACACCCCTTTACAATCAGGCGTTTTTCTAAGCGACGACCAATTCCCCACACATTTTTAATGGCTGTCCACTTGAGTGCTTTTAGGCGTTTTTCTTCAGAATCAATCACATAAACGCCACCGGTTTCTTTTGGAAACTTTCTTGCAATCTTGTTAGCTACTTTACAGAGCGCTTTTGTTGGAGCAATTCCTACGCACGTTGGTATGCCTGTCCATTTTAAAATTCGTTTTCGAATACTCTTGCCATATGTATTAAAATCATGACGATTAAATCCCGTAAGATCTATAAAAGCTTCATCAATACTATATACTTCAACATTGGGTGAAAACTGCTCTAGAATTGTCATAACTCTAGCGCTCATGTCACCATATAACGGATAATTGGAGGATAAAACGGTAACTTTATGATGCTTGCAGAAGTTTTCCCATTTAAAAATAGGAGCACCCATTGGGAGATTTAATTTTTTTGCCTCATCGCTTCTAGCTATTACACAACCATCATTATTACTTAATACAGCAACAGGTTTGTTTTGTAAGTTGGGGTTAAATACCCGCTCACAAGAAGCATAAAAGTTATTACAATCTACCAAAGCATACATGTTTGTAAATATACAAACAAGAAAGTACCAAAGAATATCATTGAGTTACTTATATTTGAAAAAAAGGACAAGTATTATGAACATCTTCGATATTGTAATAGCAGTTATTTTAATTATTGCTTTTATAAGAGGTTTTATGAAAGGATTTTTTGTTGAAATAGCTTCTTTAATTGCCTTAATTGGTGGTATTTATGGAGCAATTCACTTCTCCTATTTTGCAGCAAACATTTTAAAAAAGTATGTAGCGTGGAGCGAGAATTATATAGTCTTAACTGCATTTGCAGTTACTTTTATAGCCATTGTAATTGCGGTGTCTTCTTTAGGAAAGGTCTTCACAAAAATGGCAGACTTTGTAGCGCTTGGATTTATTAATAAAATATTAGGTGGTGTTTTTGCCCTCCTAAAGAGTGTGGTAATTTTAAGTGTAATTTTTGTTTTTTTTGCCAGAGTAAATAGCACCATTCCTTTTGTAGAAAAACAGACCTTAGATGCGTCTATCTTATACGCTCCTGTAAAAGAAATTGTTCCCACTATATTTCCTGCAATCATTAAGGAGATTGATAAAAAGAAAAACGAACTTCAATAAGGTTTATTTGGCGTTATTATAAAGAAATAAACGCTATAACGTATTACTTTGGTAATACGTTATAGCGTTTATGACAGATCTTCCATACTAGCATATACCGAAGAAGATAGTCTCAATAATTTCTTAGGAGTCTTTATGATCTTTTACCCACTGTAAGCAGGTTTTAAAATCTGTAAAAATACATTCCTTTGCAATTAAATCTGGAATAATATCAATACGTTCCATCATGTATTTAGGTTGTTTTTGTAAGTCTACAACTAATACATTTTTACCATCTTTCTTAAGCTCTACAATACTGTCTTCTAGTGCATACAATCCAGATTGATCTATATATTCCATTCTATCCATTCTAATAATAATGGTAGATGCAGACGACGGTATTTGCTTTATAAGTTGTTGAAAATCACTTGTAGAGCCAAAAAACAAAGGACCTTTAATGTGTTTGATGAAAATTTCATCACGTAATTTTTTTGTTATTCCAATTTCATCAGCCCAAGATTCTTCTTTTAAAGAACTTACATTAGATTGTTGCGCTGTTAAATCTCCAATCTTCTTCATAAACATTAAAGAAGCGATGACCAATCCAATACCAACGGCATATACTAAATTCCAGAATGTAGAAAGTAATAATACAACAATCATAATAATTACTTCTGAGCTTAATTTGATGCCCGCTATTTTAATATCTCTTGGTAAAGAAGGGATGGCTTTTAATCCTTTGTAATCCATTACTCCAATACCAACCGTAACTAAGATTCCTGCTAAGACAGCTGCGGGGATTTTAGAAGCAACAGGTCCTAATCCTAATAAAATAACTAATAGCATTAGACCAGCGACCATTCCTGATAGTTTTGTTTTCCCTCCTGAATTAATGTTTACAACCGTTCTAATGGTAGCACCTGCACCAGGAATTCCACCAAAAATAGAAGCAATACTGTTTCCTATTCCTTGACCAATAAGTTCTTTATTTGGTTTGTGTTTAGTTTTAGTCATATTATCTGCAACAACCGATGTTAACAGAGAATCAATAGCTCCTAGCAGCGCTAACGTTAAGGCTGTAAAAATATAAGGAGTAATGCTCGCCAAACTAAAACTGGTAAAAATCTCCATATTTGGAATTGGAAATCCACTCGGAATTTCTTCTATAGGTTTGTAGTCTAGGTTAAAACCAACAGAAATACCCGTCATAACCACTAGAGCAACCAAGGTACTAGGCACAACAGTTGTTATTCGTTTAAACCCATAGATGATAAAAATTGTGCCTAGAGCTAAGATTAGCTCTAGCCAATTTAGATGATTTAAAGCTCTTGGCAGTACTTTTAAGGTTCCTAAAACACCCGAAGCTTCTCTTCCTGCTAATGTTTTACTTTCTTTTATAATATCTGCACGTACAATGCTTTCACCTTCCGCTGCTGCATTTTTATAATCTTGCAGTGTAAGAATTTTATCGGTTTTTTTGTTTTTACTATCCTTTAGATATCTACTTAAAACAACTTCTTCAACCTGAGATTCAAATTGCTTTACAAACTCAGCGTCTTCTTTTGCATTGTATCCGATGGAGGGTAAGATTTGAGTAACTAATATGATTACTCCAATAGCAGTCATAAAACCAGAAACCACAGGATACGGTATATATCGAATATATTTACCTAAGCCGGCTAGACCTAGACCAATTTGCAAAAGACCAGCCAATAAGAAAACAGTTAAAATAATTGGTAATGCTTTACTTACATCTCCATTATTAGAAGCTATTATTCCTGCAATAACAACCATACTTACGGCTGTCATTGGTGCTGTTGGACCTGAAATTTGTGTTGGAGTTCCACCAAAAAGCGCAGCAAAGAAACTAATAAAAATAGCACCATACAGACCTGCATCAGGTCCTAGCCCTGAAGAGACACCAAAAGCTAATGCTAATGGTAGTGCAACGATACCAGCAGTAATTCCGCCAAAGAGGTCGCCACGAACATTTGAAAATAGATTTTTCATATTTTATTATTAAAAATTTATAAATGTGATAAGATTAATTTGATCCCTACTAGAGGTTTCAAAAATTTGATTCATATATCCAATTTCTAGTTTAATTCCATCAGAAACTTTATATCCTAGACCTCCATAAACTCTGTTTCTATCGAATACATTGGAGGCTCCGTTTAAAAAAATTTCGTTGTAAGTAGATAGATAATATTTTGAGTCTTTAAAAGGAATATTAAGCCCTAGAAAATAACGAAAACGAGTTTTAAAATCGTTTTCTACAAAACGCTGTTCAAAACGATACCGATGTTGTAAGCTTAGTTTTCCAATACTGTGTTTTGTAATAAATTGTTGAAAAATTCTATGTTCTTCTACAGTAAATTTCTCGTCTTCGTTTCCCGTATAGTTTTCAGAATTTATATAGCCGTACCCTAGTAGTAAATTACTTTTTTCACCTACTTTATAACCCAGACCAGTTCTAAGTAATAACTGTTCTAGATTTCCAATGGCGTTATAATTTCTATATTGAACCTCATGATGGAGATTCCATTTAGAGTTTAATTGTTTACTTCCAATATAAACCAGCCAATTACCTGGCCCTTTTTCTTGACCGAATCCTAAAAAAGGAATAGTTAAGAATACAAGGATGATGATGAGTTTTTTCATGGAGCTTTTATTCATAAAATGTTACCGAGCCATCCTTAATATCATACATAGCTCCAATAATTTTAATCTCACCTTGGTCTTCCATTTCTTTTAAGACAGGGCTTTTCTCTCTAATATTTTCTATAGTCATATAAACATTTTTCTCTGCTACATGGTTTACAAAGTCAATATTTCCTGAGTTTCTTTTGCTTGTGTCTGAAGGCTCTGCGACGGCTTCTACTGCAGGCTTTAATTTGCTAAGCAACGTGGTAAGATTTCCTAGTTTGGCATCGTCACAGGCTCCTTTTACAGCACCACAAGCTGTATGTCCTAAAACAACAATTACTTTAGTTCCTGCAAGTTTACAGGTAAACTCCATACTTCCTAGAATGTCTTCATTTACAAAGTTTCCAGCTATTCTAATGCTAAATACATCACCAATTCCTTGGTCAAAGACTAATTCTGCAGAAACTCTAGAATCTACACAATGTAATATTGTAGCAAATGGGTACTGGCCTGTACTAGTATCTGATACTTGTGCTAATAAATTTCTTTCTACTTCTTTATTTGATTGAAATCGTTGATTTCCTTCTCTTAATAAGCTAATGGCACTATCTGGTGTAATGGCTGCCTGCGTTTCTTTTGTAAGGGCTTTCATTTTAATATGTTTAATGGTTAATACTATAACAGGGGTAAAACGGATATTTGTTTTTTGATAAAACTAAATATACCGTACACTGAGGTTATAAAAAGGCAAAGCCTTCTTTATACTGAAAATAGTTCGGGTGGTGGGCTGTTAAGTTTCGTGAACTTAAAGGTGTAGTTTTTGGCACAAAAGCGAATTCTTTTGTTGTTTTCAAGACCTAAAAAAATGTCTTCTTTGTCACTAGAGTAGTATATTTTTACTTCTAAATCTTTTATAGATTCGTTTCCTTTGTTTTCTTCTTCTTCACCAAAATCAACTATTTCAGTCATTTCTATATTGGTCTCAGAAAAATTGACAAAAGTTGGCGCTACAATCGAAGCCAAAATTATCAGAGAAAATAAGAAAGTTATAATAGTTTTACTCATGGGTTTCATAAAAAACAAAGGTACAAAGTTGGGTATGGTTTTTTTAGTTTTTTTTAAAAAATACGAAGGATTTTTATTTCATCAGCAATAATCCAACCAATCTTTCCGTCTGCAATTCTAATTTTTTTCCAATTATCTACCGTGTCCAAAACACGAACCTTGGTTCCTTCATGAAGCGTAAACACCTTTTCGCTATTGAAGGTGGGTGCGTTTTTAACATCAGTATTTTTACTAAAAATGATAGCCTCTACAGTTGTATTTACATAAGAATACTCTTTTACTGTAAAAAAGGAAGTAATGAATAATACTAGAAAACTAATGATGCTAGTCACAAAAAATAATCGTTTTTTTGAGGGAGTATATGAAAAATAAAATAGCAGAAAAAGGATTGCTCCTAGAACAGAAAAAACAACAGCAACTGTGGCCCATTCGTTGTAGGATAGTTTCTTAACCAATGAGGTATCTAACTTTTGGAAAATTGTTTTTGGAAGTTCTTCAATAGCATCTATGGTAAGCCTTTTTGCAAATACCAAATTACTTTGAGCATCTTCGTTTAAAGGATTTATAAGTAAGGCCTTTTCATAATTATAAACTGCTGGCGCAACTTGGTTTAGTTTGTAATAACAATTTCCTAGATTATAATACAATTCTGAAGAAATAAAACCAAGTGCTTCTATTTCTTGATAGCTAGAAATTGCTTCAGAATAGTTGGCAAGTTTGTAGTGCTCATTTCCTTTCTCAAACAATTCATCTTTACCTTGTGAAAACAACTGTTGAGACAGCAATAGCAGTAAAATTATAACTTTTTTCATCTTACAATTGTTTGTCTATTTGAGTAATTACTAATTTAGATTTTTCGTAATCATGTTTCATCTCTACTACAGATACAGGAGAGTACCTTGCCATATCACAGCTATTAAAAACTTCTATAAATGAGTGAATAGTGCTTTCATTTACAGACTTTCTATTTAGCAATTCTGTAATTTTTTCTTTACTAATATCTGAGGTTTCAATTCTTAATTTAGCCTTCAAATAATTGTGAAGTGCTTTTTCTAATGCCACATAAAAAGCCTCTTTGGTTCCTAATTGTTTTTTGGCCTCAGACAGATATTTTTTAGCTAAACGATCTGCCTTTCGTAATTTATTACCTAAAACATCATTATTTCTTGCATCATTTCTTTTGGCAATTACAATACCAATAGGAATAAATAACAATGGAAGTATTAAAATTAAATAGTAGAATTTAGAGGTGTAAAAACCGGATTCATTTGCTAAAGAAAATGCGCTGCTAGTTTGAATGTATCTAAAATTAGCACCAGTAACAACAATATCTTTCTTAGCGTTTAAAGCCACATCAGAATCTGTGACCAATTCTTTACCTTCTAAAACATCTACAAATATATCTTCAGAGGTTAATCTAACATATTTTTTTTCTTTGAGGTCAAAATATGAGAACTCGGTACTTGGAATTTTATATTTACCTTTAAATTGAGGGACTACCGTATAATTTTTAGTTACCGAACCTTTAATCCCTCTAGAGTTAATAGTAATTTTTTCTTTCTGTTCAGGCGTAAAAACCTCTAATTCTGAGGGTGTTTTTATTTCTGGTAATTCAAATAATTTTAAATTACCGTTTCCAGTAACCTTCACAGAAACAGTAGCTGTTTCATTTGATTTTAAAATATTTTTACTAGAGCTTACCATAAAGTTAAAATCGCCAACAGCCCCGTTAAAACTTTTTGGCTTGCCCTCTATAGGAAGTTCCTTAGATCGAATAAATTTCTTAGCGGAGGCAAAACTCTTTGTTACGTTTTTTACAATTGGGTTTCCAAAGAAATCACCTCTTCCGGTTGGCACCCCAATAACAATGTCCATTTTTATTGGATCTATGGTAAGTTTTCCAGATTTTGTTGGAATTAAAAGAGCTTTTTGTAAAACAACATATCGGTACTGCTCTCCATTATAAGTACCATTTTGGGTGGTTAGTCCTCGTATTTTGATGTCTTGATTCCAAAAACCATTGTACTGAGGAGAATCTGTGTATGAAAAGTCTCTCACACTTATATTTTGACTGACATAAAGCCTGTATTCTACATAAATACCTTCACCAACATAGGGGCTAGATTTAGAAATCTCTGCAACTAGATGAACATTTTGTTGTGCAATATAATTTGGATCGTTGGGGTCTTTAGGAATCTCTACCGGATCTAAAACAATTACTTTAATAGGTTTAGATGTAAGTGTTTTGTTGTTAAGTTTTATGCTAGCAGCTGGGATTAAAAACTCTCCTTTTTTGAGAGGTTTCACAATATAACTATAAGATTGAGAAAAACTTGCATTTCCATTAACCCAAGACTGACTTATAGATTGGCTTGGACCACTAACAATTTGGAAATTTTTAAAATTAGGAGCCTGAAAATTATCTGCCCCTTGTTTATTAATCGTAAACTGTATTTTTACTCTTTGGTTGAGTCCTAATTTGTTTTTGCTAACACTGGCAACAAGCTTGGGCGTTTGCCCATATATAGTCACACTCATTAAAGCGCATATAACAAAAACATAATATATTTTCGGTTTCATTTTTATTGTCTAACTATTTGCAAATATAAAATTTACCAATCTTTTTCTTGTTTAATTTTAGATCCTTTGGCTTTTTTTGCATTTAATTTTTTCTGAGTTTTTTTCTCTTCATTCTTTAAACTTTCTAACAATTGTTTAATTTGTTGAGGAGACATCTTTCCTGGCTGAGGTTTTTGTTCTTTTTTCTCATTTTTTTTGGGATCTTGTTTTTTCTTGTCATCTCCTTTGTCATCGTCTTTTTTGGGATCTTTTTTGTCTTTGTCGTCTCCGTCTTTTTTATCCTTATCCTTATCCTTATCCTTATCCTTGTCTTTGTCTTTGTTCTTGTTTTTATCTTTATCGTTTTTATCCTTTTCCAGAAGCTTTTGCGCTACCGCTAAATTATAGCGAGTCTCATCATCATTTGGATTACTTCGAAGAGCATTTTTAAATGCATCTACAGCTCCTTGATAATTTTTCTCCTGCATCATTGCATTTCCAATATTATGATATCCTTCTGCTTTTTTAAAAGGATCTTTTATATTTTCTAAAGCTACAGTGTACTGAGGGATTGCTTCTTTAAAATTTTTCTCTTGATACAACGAGTTTCCTAGATTATAAGTTGCTTTTTTGTAGCCACTATTTTTTTCTAAAGCTTTTTTGTAGGCAACAGAAGCATCTCCATAATTGTTTTGATTGTAGAGCGCATTTCCATCTCTTACTAATTTTCTAGCTTCTCTTTGTAAAGCAATAGAATCTTTTTGAGCATAAGCTATTGAGGATGTTGCTAACATCAAAAAAGCACTACATATGTATATTAAATTCTTCATTTTTACCAGAATTTAGTTTTCTTTTTCATTAAATAAATCAACCTTTTTCAACCATTTAGTTTTCTTGTCTAATAAGAAAACATCTAGAATTAAAAACAAAAGACCAATTCCTAAAAACCACTGAAATTGGTCTTTATAATCTGAAAATTGTTTGGTTTCAAATGCTGTTTTTTGGGCGTTGCTAATAATATCTTCAATAGCTTTTACAGGTTTGTCTGTTAAATTTCCATCAATATAACTTCCATTAGCAGCATCTGCTATGCCTTTTAAAAGTTCAGAATTACGTTTTGTTAAAACAGTTTCTCCTTTGTATTTTTTATATCCTATTAAAGACCCGTTTATTTTCATTGGTATAGGACCTCCTTTTTCTGAGCCTACTCCAATAGTATATACTTTAATACCATCATTAGAAATATTTTGTGCTAACTGCTTTGTTTCTTCTTGATGATCTTCTCCGTCTGAAATAATAATTAAAAACCGATTGGTCTGCTCGTCATTGTTATAATATGTTTTTGCCAAATCTAAGGCTTCATTAATGGCTGTTCCTTGACTAGATACTAAATCTGGGTTTGCATTTTGCAAGAACATTTTTGCAGCACCATGATCTGTTGTAATAGGTAGTAGAGGATATGCATTACCAGCATAAATAATAATCCCTACACGGTCGCTTCCCAATTTATCTATAATTTTAGAAATAATTTGTTTTGATTTTTCTAACCTGTTTGGCGCAATATCTTCTGCCAACATACTTTTAGAAACATCTAAAGCAAAAACAACATCTACTCCTTCTCTTTTTACTGTTTTTAGTTTGGTTCCTATTTTAGGATTTACTAGAGCTAGAATAAGAAATGATATCCCTAGTATAAAAAAGAAGAGCTTTAGCACAGATTTAAAGACTGAAATATTGGGAGCTAGTTTTGTTAATAAACCAATTGATGCAAATTTTTTCTGAGTGCTGTTTTTCCACCAAAACAACAGGATAAAAATTACTACGATTACCGGAATCGTTGCAAATAGATAAAAATATATAGGTTCTTCTAGTCTGTATAACATTATATAAAACTTCTAAACAGTGTGTTTTTTAATACAAATTCTAATAATAATAATCCACCAGCAAGAAAGATTAGAAATCTATATTTTTCTTGATAGTTGTAATATTTAAATTCTTCAATCTTAGTTTTTTCTAAGGTATCAATTTCATCATAAATATCTTGTAATTTGGTATTGTCTGTGGCTCTAAAATATTGTCCTTGTGTTTCACTCGCTATAAATTGAAGAAGTTCCTCGTCTATTTCTACCTGTTGTTTTCTGAATTGCAACCTACCTCTGGCGTCTCTACTTACTGGAAATTCTGCCATACCGTTTGTTCCAATACCTACGGTATAAACTTTTATATTTAATTCTTTAGCAAGCTCAGTTGCTGTTTTTGGATCTACAAAACCAGCGTTGTTTACTCCATCTGTTAGCAGAATAATTACTTTACTCTTTGCTTCACTTTCCTTTAATCTATTAACAGCAGAACCCAGCCCCATTCCAATGGCAGTACCACCATCTAGTTGACCCCATTTAATTTCTGAAATAGTTCTTTTTGTAATTCTTTTATCACTTGTAATGGGTGTTTGAGTAAAACTTTCTCCTGCATAGACAACAATTCCTATTCTGTCATTTGGTCGTCTGTTTACGAAATCTGTTGCCACCACTTTTAAAGCCTCCAACCTATTTGGTTTTAGATCTCTTGCCAGCATACTAGCAGAAACATCAATAGCCATTACAATATCTATTCCTCTGTTTGCCTTAATTTTTGTGCTAACAGCAACGTTTCTTGGTCTGGCCAAGGCCACAACTAATAAGGCTAGAGCGATTAATCTAATAATTGTTAATAAAGGTTTTACTTTTGGTAAAAAATTATTTTTTACACGAAATCCTTTGAGGCTAGAAACAGTTAATGTAGCAGCTTCTTTTTTTCTCATAAAAAAAGACCAAACAGCTACCAACGGTATTAGGCTTAGTAGCCATAAAAACTCAGGGTTATGAAACTCAAAATTACTCCAATTCATCATCTTTTGTTTCTTCTATTATTGGTGTTGGTTTAAGAGTATATAATATTTCTTCTGCATCTTTTCTGTCTTCCTCAATTTCATGCGAAAGCGGAGTTGATTTTGCAAATTTTACCAAATCGGCTTCTTGAAGCAGTGCATTTAGTTTTTTAATGGTTTCTTTGCTGGTGTCAATAGTTTTTGCCTTGTTAAACTCAGAAAGAATGGCAACTAATTCATGCGTTGTAATTTCTAGGGCTGGAATTTTTAATTCTTTTTCTATGTAAGCACGAACAATCTCTGTAAGCTCACTGTAATATTTTTTTATCTCATTATTTTGCCACAATAATTTATTGTCTAATTTTTGGAGCTTTTCTATAGCCTCTTCAAAAGGAGCTAGAGCATCAATACCTTCCTCTTCAGTAATTGTTGGTTTTTTACGGGTTACCAGGTAATAAATAACTGCAGCTATTAATAAGAGCACCAAAAGAAGCCAAATAATGTAAGGTTTAAAATCATCATAAACCAACGGTTCACTTTGAATGGCCTTGATTGGGAACATTTTTTGTTTTGTAGTGTCTGTAGCAATGGTTGCAACATTTATTAATATAGAATCTGTAATATAAGCTCTATTCTTAATGAATATCTGTTGAGATGGAATATAAAAAGCGCCGCTGTCAAAGCCTGTCATTAGATACTTTTTGATAAGCCTGTTTTTAAACGTGTCTATTTTTATATCCTTTACAATCTCTAAGCTAGTTAAGTTTTCTAGTTTTTCAGGAAAAATAACATTGGCAGTGTCTTTTACCAAAATCTCAAACAAGAATTGTTCTCCAATTCTAATATTTGTAGTATCTGAGGCAACGTTTACTTTTTGAGAAAAAGTAACAGTACTGATTAAAAAAAGAAAAAAAAGAATTTTTAGTTTCATCTGTATTATCTTCCTTTGTGTTTAAAATATCCTAATAATTTTTTCACATAATCTTCATCTACTCTTGTATCTATGGTTCCTGAGCCGCTTTTTTTGAAGGTACTTTTAAAATAATCAGAAAGGTGTAAAGCAGTTGCTTTATAATTACTTCTAACTCTTTTAGAGCCTGTATTAATAAGCTGAACAGCATTAGTTTCTGCATCTAACATAGGAACCATTCCAAGATTAGGAATTTCTTCGTCATGTTTATCGTATACACGAATTCCAGTAATATCATGTTTATTACCAACAATTTTTAGTGTTCTTTCATAATCATCATCCATAAAATCAGATAACATAAAAACTATGGCTTTCTTTTTCATAACATTAGAAAGAAATTTAAAAGCCTCGGCAATATCTGTTTTTTTACTCTCTGGAGTAAACTCTATCAATTCACGAATAATTCTTAGCACATGACTTTTTCCTTTTTTAGGAGGAATAAATAATTCTATTTGATCTGAAAAAAGAATTAAACCAACTTTATCATTATTTTGAATTGCAGAAAAAGCTAGGGTGGCAGAGATTTCTGTAACAGTATCTTTTTTAAATTGATTTGTAGTTCCAAAATGTTCAGAACCAGAAACATCAACCATAAGCATCATGGTAAGTTCTCTTTCTTCCTCAAAGACTTTTATAAAAGGTTCGTTATAGCGTGCAGTAACATTCCAGTCTATAGCTCTTACATCATCTCCAAATTGATATGCTCTTACTTCAGAAAATGTCATTCCCCTACCTTTAAAGGTAGAATGGTACTCACCACCAAAAATATGATCAGACAAACGCCTTGTCTTGACTTCAATTTTCCGTACTTTTTTTAATATTTCTTTAGTATCCATGATGTAAGTGCTCTATGCTGGGTAAACTAAATAATTTGCGTAAATCTTTTCAATAATTTATAAATATATTTTCTTTTGAACTAGACAGTAATATTTATAAGTAACTGGTATTAAGGAACTTCTATTTCGTTAATAATGGAGTTAATAATGTCTACTGAAGAAATATTTTCAGCTTCAGCTTCGTATGTAATTCCAATTCTATGCCTTAAAACATCATAAACAATGGCTCTTACATCTTCAGGAATAACGTAACCTCTTCTTTTAATAAAGGCATAACATTTAGCAGCTTTTGCTAAATTGATACTTCCTCTTGGTGATGCTCCAAAACTAATTAGTGGTTTAAGCTGAGAAAGATTGTAGCGTTCAGGATATCTGGTTGCAAAAATGATATCTAAGATGTATTTTTCTATTTTTTCATCCATATAAACTTCATTTGCAGCTTCTCTTGCTTTTAAAATTTGTTCTATGGAAACTACCGGGTTTACAGTTGTAAAACCACCACTTAAATTTTGTCTCATAATGGTTTGCTCATCTGATAATTTCGGATAATCAATCACAGTTTTAAGCATAAAACGATCTACCTGAGCTTCAGGTAGTGGGTATGTTCCTTCTTGTTCAACAGGGTTTTGTGTTGCCATTACTAGAAAGGGCTGGTCTAATTTAAAGGTAGTGTCTCCTATGGTAATTTGACGTTCTTGCATTGCTTCTAGTAACGCTGATTGAACTTTTGCAGGTGCTCTGTTGATCTCGTCTGCTAAGACAAAGTTTGCAAAAATGGGACCTTTTTTGATGGAAAAATCATTATCCTTCATGTTATAAATCATGGTTCCTACTACATCAGCCGGCAATAGATCTGGAGTAAATTGAACTCTACTAAAAGAACCTTGTACAGCTTTTGCAAGTGTATTGATGGCTAAAGTTTTTGCCAAACCAGGAACACCCTCAAGTAAAATATGACCATTCCCTAGCAATCCAATAAGTAATCGTTCTATCATGTCCTTTTGGCCAACAATAACTTTGTTCATCTCTGAAGTAAGAATATCTACAAAGGCACTCTCTCGCTCTATTTTTTCATTAATTGCTCTAATATCTATCTCCATTTTATCATAATTTAAGAGTTAAAAAAATTGAAAAACAAATCTACACCATTCGGTTTTTTAACATTGTTAAAAATTGGTTAAAGCTAGTTGATATAGGTTTTTTTTGTTTTTTAAGTTTTTTTTTGAAAGTTTACTTCACACAGTATTATACATTAAGCTTGTATTTTTTTGTTTTTAACAAAAAAAAAAGCAACATTTGCAGTTATTATCAATCAATAACACTTATATGAAACAAAATAACTTTTTAAAATTTTTTACGGTTGTGTTTTTATTTGTTGGAGCAATTACACTAAATGCTCAAACAATTAAAGGAAAAGTAACTGATACAAGCGGGGAGGCTTTATCATTCATGAATGTCGTAGAAAAAGGAACCACAAATGGAACTACAACAGATGAAAATGGGGAATTTTCATTGAATGTAGAAAAAATGCCTACAACAATTTCAGTTTCCTCATTAGGGTTTAAAACTGTTGAGAAAAGTATTGTAGATGCTAGTTATGTAACCATCATCTTAGAAGATAATAACCTTGCTTTAGATGAAGTTGTATTAGTTGGGTCTAGAAATAAAAACAGAACTGTAGCAAATACGCCAGTGCCTGTAGATGTAATTGATGTTGCTGAGCTTTTAAGCGCAGGACCTCAAGTGTCTGTTAATGATATTTTAAATTACGTAGCCCCTTCCTTTACGTCTACTTCACAAACTGTCTCTGATGGTACAGATCATATAGATCCTGCAGCCTTAAGAGGTTTAGGGCCAGACCAAGTATTAGTATTGGTAAACGGTAAAAGAAGACATACTACTTCTCTAGTAAATGTAAACAGTACAGTTGGTAGAGGAAGCGTTGGTACAGATATGAATACTATCCCAGCATTTTCTATTAAAAGAATAGAGATTTTAAAAGATGGTGCAGCAGCACAATATGGTAGTGATGCCATTGCTGGTGTAATAAACATTGTACTTAAGAATAGTGAAGGATTAGAGTTTCAAGTAAATCAAGGATCAAATTGGGGTGACCAAACAAACAACCAAAGTGGTGGTATGGATGGAGAAAGCTTTCAATTTGATGTAAATTATGGAATTCCTTTAGATGATAATGGAGGTTTTATAAACTTTACAGGATCATTGTCCACAAGAGCTCCTTCATACAGAGCTGGTGCAGAAGGGTTTTCTGGTCAAATTTTTGATGCAAGTAATTCTGTAGAATGGATAGGATTAAATAGTGGAGCAGGGTCTGACATCACTCAATATTCTTTATCTCAGATACAGACATTTGCTCAAGGAGTTACTTACTTTCCTTTTTCATTAAAAAATCAAATTAATGGAGCAAATTCAATCGATGAACTTAGAGGTTTGTTAAACTTTAATACATCAGAAGATGAATTGGCAACAAGAGGTCTTACTAGACAAGACTTTAGCATGCGAGTTGGACAATCTAGATTAAGAAATGGAAAGTTCATGGCTAACATGGAGTTCCAAATTAATGATGACTTTAGTTTTTATGCTTTTGGAGGAATTAGCCATAGAAAAGGAAATGCTGCTGGTTTTTATAGAAGACCTGCACAATCAAGAGCTTTCACAGGTTTATACCCTGCAGGAATGTTGCCAGAAATAAATTCTATCGTAAATGATGAATCTATTGCTGTTGGAATTAAAGGAAAGCAAGGAGATTGGGATATAGACTTTAGTAATACCTATGGTAAAAACTCTTTCGACTTTAATATAGGAAATTCAAGTAATGCTAGTTTACAACAAGCATCACCATTAGAAGTATATGCTGGTGGTTTTTCTTTTACTCAAAACACAACCAATTTAGATTTAACAAAATTCTATGATGATGTGATGTCTGGATTAAATGTTGCTGTTGGTTCAGAATACAGAATGGAAGCATATGATATTACTGCTGGTCAAGAAGAGTCTTGGGCAACATATGATGTTAATGGTGAAATTTGGAATGGAGATGCTGCAACTCAAGTAACTGATTTCTTCGGAAGGTCTAGACCTGGTGGAATTCAAGTTTTTCCTGGTTTCAGACCAGCAAACGAAAGAAATGCAACTAGAAACAGTTATGCTTTTTATGGAGATTTAGAATTAGATGTTAATAAGAACTTATTCCTTTCTGGAGCAGTTAGATATGAAAACTACAGCGATTTTGGTTCTACTTTCAACTGGAAGTTAGCAGGAATTGTAAAAGTAAGCGATAATGTAAATATTAGAGCTGCTGCAAGTACAGGTTTTAGAGCACCATCTTTAGCTCAGTTAAACTTTAATACAATAAGTACAAACTTTATCTCAGGTGTTCCTTATGAAGTAGGTACTTTCTCAAACGATAGTCAAATTGCAGGAGCTTTAGGGATCCCACAATTAAAACAAGAAGAGTCTTTTAGTGCAAGTTTTGGTTTTACAGCTAAAATACCTGATGCTAACCTTAGTTTAACGGTAGATGGTTTCTTCACAGGAATAGACGATAGAGTTGTTTTAACAGGTAATTTTAATATTCCTGACGGAATTGTTACTGGTGCAGAATCTGCTCGTTTCTTTGCAAATGCAATAGATACAGAGACTAAAGGTTTTGATATTGTAGTTTCTCATAAAGGAGCGATATCTGATCTAAGTTTTTCTAGTGATTTAGCTGTAACTTTTGCTTACACACAACGTGTAGATGATATAAATTCATCTAGTGTTTTGGCATCACAAGCTGGCACTTACTTTGGTGAAAGAGAATCTTATTTCTTAGAAACAGCAACTCCTAGATTTAAAGCAAATCTTGGTCATATGTTACAAGGAGACAAATGGAGGCTATTTGTAAGAAACTCATTTTTTGGAGCTGTTACTAATCCAGACGTAACACAAGAACCATCTTTAAATGGTACGGGGGCAAATTATCATCCAATATTTGGAGACAAAGTATTAACTGATATGTCTTTCGGATATGATGTTTCAGAAAACATGACCTTAACCATAGGTTCTAGTAATATATTCAATGTATTTCCAGACGCTAGTCCATCTAATTTAACAAGTGGTAACAACTTTATTTATCCACGTGTTACTTCTCAGTTTGGAATTAATGGTAGAACAGTTTTTGCTAGATTAAAATTTAAATTATAACATATAAATCAATAGAATATGAAAAATATTAAATATTTAGCACTATTATTCTCCTTAACACTTTTAATTTCGTGTGGACAGGATGATGTAGATAGTGTAACAAATCCAGGAGTATATTCTCCTACAAGTGAAATAAACGTTGGATTTACGGATACCAATATTGATCAAATGGTGTTAGAAAATGATCCTACAGCAGATCCACTAACATATACAATTGGTACTAAAATAAATCCATTAGACGTTGATATTACCTTAACACTAGGAATTACTTCTTCTGACGGATCGCCTGATGGAGCTTCATATCCAGAAACTGTTATTATTCCTGCAGGAGAGAGTTCTGTAGATGTTCAACTCAGTTTTTCAGATGATGGTGATGCTGAAGGATTTGCTGAAGAAATCTACACATTCAGAATTTTAGATGTAGACTTTGGTTCTTCTGATGTTTATTATCTAACACAAGGAGAATTAACTAGAAATATAACTGTAATAGATTCTGAGCCAGATTTCACAGCACCTCCAGGGCCAGTAGAAATTACTGTTACTTGGAGTAATGCTGCTAAAGATTTAGATATTTTTTTAATAGAAGGAGAACTAGATCTTGATGGTACTGTACTTGACGATAGTCAAGGAGTAACAACTACTGAACAAGTAGTTTTATCAGCAGATGAAGAAGGAGTTTTTAGCCTTTATATGTATGAATGGAGCTCTGATTACCCTGTTGAATACGATATTAGTTTTACTTTCCCTGGTGGACGAGTAGAAACTTTTACAGACGCTAAGATACAAGATGATTCATTTCAGTTTACTTTAATCAAAGCAAGTCTGGGAGCACAATTTGGATATAGAATAACTCAATTATAATAAATATGAAACATATATATAAATTTAGTATAGTATTATTAACTGTTTTTACATTCATAGGATGTAATGTAGATGATGATGATTCGGTAACAGTATTACCAATGAAGGAGCTTACCGCTTCTTTATCTCAACAAGTAGATGTTATAAGGATTGCAAATGACGCTACTAGTTATGATTTAGTTATTAATTTTTCTGAAGCATTACCAAGTTATTCAACTATAGAATATTCTTTAGATGGTGGTGCTACCACCACATCTTCTGCTAGTTCTGGAGATAATACTTTAGTTATTCCTATAGCTTTTGATGAAGATAAATTTTATAGAGATGTAGTTCTTTCAGATTTTATAGTTGTAAATGCTGCTGCTAGAAGATTTTCAACTAGCATAACAGGGAACTCATCGCTAAGAATTGCAAGACAAGGAACTATTTTCGCTGCCTCTGGTTCTGTTGAAATTACAGTTACATGGTCAGACTCTTCTAAAGATTTAGATATTTTTTTAATAGAAGGAAATCAAGATCTTGGAGGCGCTTTACTTGACGATAGTCAAGGAGTAACAACTACTGAACAAGTAGTTTTATCAGCAGATGAAGAAGGAGTTTTTAGCCTTTTTATGTATGAATGGAACTTTGATTATCCTGTGGATTATGAAATCAACTATGTTTTCGAAGATGGTCAAGTACTATCTTTTGACTCAAATATAACTAGTGATTCATTTCAGTTTACTATGTCAAAATCTAACGACGGAGCTCAAATGATTTGTTACATCAATAAAATAGAATAATTTGATTCAATGAGTTTTTAATAAAAAAGAGGCTTTTTGGCCTCTTTTTTATGTTAATACCCTCATCTTTTAAAGAATGAAAATTAATCAAAATATATCGGGTCTAAAACCTTCTGCAACCCTTTTAATTAACGAAAAGGTTAAAGAGCTTAGAATAAAAGGACAAGAGATAACTCATTTTGGATTTGGACAATCTCCTTTTCCCATTCACCAATCTATTGTTGAAGAGTTAAAAAACAATGCTACTAATAATCATTACTTACCTGTAAACGGTCTAGTAGAATTAAGACAACAGGTATCTGTATTCCTTAAAAATAACCAAGGCATACATAGAGCATCAGATTTAATTTTTATTGGCCCCGGAAGTAAAGAGTTGTTGTATCAATCTATTCTACTATTTGAAGGAGAGTTTTTAATTCCAAAAGGAAGCTGGGTAAGTTATATACCACAAATAAAATCTAAAGGAGGAAGCTATAGTATTCTAGAAACAACACTAGAAGACAATTTTAAACTTACCGCAAGCTGTTTAGAGGCCTATTTAACCCAACATCAAGAAAAAGAGCATATACTTGTTTTAAACTCACCAAACAATCCTACAGGAGCTGTTTATTCAGACATAGAATATAAATCTTTAGCAGCTGTTTGTAGAAAGCACAGAGTACTTGTTTTTTCTGATGAGATTTATTCTCAAATAAACTTCACAAATGAGTATTCGTCTAGTATTTCTAAGTATTATTCTGAAGGAACCATAGTTTTTGGAGGGCTAAGCAAGGTCTTTTCTGCTGGAGGATACCGTTTAGGTTTTATGTCTTTGCCAAAAGAGCTAGAGCATCTATCTATTGTTTATAGTTCGTTATTTAGTGAAACATTTAGTTGTGTTTCTTCACCAGTCCAATTTGCTGCTGTAAAAGCATATCAATATTCTAGAGAACTACAAGATTATGTTGCTACATCTGCTGCTATTTTAGATGGAATCTCTTCCTATGTTTATACAGAGCTTTCTAAGAATAATATTCAGTGTACAACCCCTCAAGGGTCATTTTATATGATGATAGGCTTTGAGAATTTTAAAGAGAAAATTAGGTCATTAGAACTAGACACTAGCACCAATCTTTCTCATTATTTTCTAGAAAATTATGGAGTTGCTCTATTGCCAGGATCTGATTTTGGATTTGAATCTAATGAGTTATTCTTTAGATTGGCTTTTGTAGATTTTGATGGAGAAAAAGTAATGAAAGCATATCTAAAAGAAAAACATATAGATGAGCTGTTTATAAAAGAAAATTGTCTGAGTATTTATAAAGGAATTCAACAACTGGTTAAATGTACGAAAGAAGACTTTTAAAACTCTTTTAGTTTAAAGGTTTTCATAAATTCGCCATAGGTAAAGTACTGTATCCAATCTCCTAGATTGATATATGTACTAGAGCTGTTTAACTTAATTTCTAACGGAAGATGTCTATGCCCAAAGATAAAGAAGTCATAGTGTTTTTCTGTAAGTTTTTTTCTGCAGTAAAGGGCTAACCATTCGTTTTCTTCACCTAAAAACTGCGCATCTTCATCACCAGAAATTAATTTATTTTTTACAGAGAAATAGTGTCCTAATTTTACACCTATGTCTGGATGAAGCCACCTAAAGAGCCACTTAAAAAAGGGAAAAGTAAATACCTTCTTCATGCGTTTGTATCCATAATCTCCTGGTCCTAAACCATCTCCATGACCAATTAAAAACAACTTTCCGTTAATATCAAATTCTTGAGGTTCATGAAATACTGGAATGTTTAATTCTTTTTGAAAGTAATCTCGCATCCATAAATCATGATTTCCTACAAAGAAATAAATATCAATACCTGCGTCTTTTAGTTCAGCAAGTTTTCCTAAGACTCTTACAAATCCTTTAGGTACTACTGTCTTATATTCAAACCAAAAATCAAACAAATCTCCTAATAAAAAGACAGTTCCTGCATCTTCTTTGATAGCATCTAGCCAAGCAACAAATTTTTTTTCACGAGGTAAGCTAGCCTCAGGTGTTGGAGCCCCCAAATGTTGGTCGGAAGCAAAGTATATTTTTTTATTTTCTGAAGTAATAATAGTCGTCATCAATTACAAAGTAACACTATTCTATGCTAGCATCCAATTCTAACACTTTTTGAAGCATGGCATCATCTTTTTGAATACTTCTATAAAAACCTTCGTCACCAAAAATCTCTCTAGCAATGGTAGCTTTTATATAAGAACGAATTTTCTCTTTTGTTTTAAAAGAAGCATTATTTATGGTATTTATTGTTGACACATAAGATTGAAATACAGTGTCGTCTTTATCAAAACTTTCTAGAAACAGGTCTAAAGGCCAATTTTTAGAGAGTTCTTTTCTGTTTTCATCTACATAATCAAAAGAGAAATTAGAGATGCTTCTAAAGTAAAAATTACTTAAATACCCTGTTGTGTCAATGCCTACAAAAACATCAGGGATAATTCCACCTCCACCATAAACCACTTTGCCAGCAGGTGTTTCATAACGCAAAGAATCTATAACCTGTATGCTATCTTTATATAGTAATTCACCACTTAAAATTCTTTTTTGATAGTCTTTATAGTAATTTATATCACCATTTTTTGCATACGGCTTTTGAATAGATCTACCCGTTGGAGTATAATATCTGGCAGTAGTTAAACGAACAGCAGAACCGTCTCCCAATCCCATTTCTACCTGTACCAATCCTTTTCCAAAAGAACGTCTTCCTATAATGGTTCCTTTGTCATTGTCTTGCAAAGCACCTGCTACAATTTCTGATGCAGAAGCAGAGTTTTCGTCTATTAACACATATAGTTTTCCTTTTTCAAAGGCGCCATCTTTTGTTGCAAAATACTCTTCAATTTGTCCTTTATTATTTTTGGTAAATACAATAAGTGCATCGTCTTCTAGAAACTCATCTACAATGCTGTTTGCGATATCTATAAATCCACCGCCATTTCCTCTCAAATCAAGCACTAAATCATCCATTCCCAAGTTGGTAAGCTTAGTTAAGGCAGTTGAAAATTCACGATAGGTGTTTCTTGCAAACCTATCTAATTTTATATAGCCGATATGATCACTAATCATATAAGAAAGATCTACACTTTTAATATTTACATCACCCCTAGTTACACGAAGGTTAAATAATGAGTCGTTGGTTTTTCTGTATACTTGTAAAGTAATATCTGAACCTGAAGTTCCTTTAAGAAATAAAGGAATATCGTTTGCGCTTAAATTTTTTCCAGACAGTGTGTCTTTGTCAGCTTTAATTATTCTGTCACCAGCTTTAATTCCTGCTTTTATACTTGGGCCACCTTTAATAGGCTCTATGACCGTTACAGAATCATTAATGATTCTAAATTGGATTCCAACCCCCACAAATTTTCCTTGCATTCTATCTTGTATGTCTTGTAGGTCTTCTTTAGGAATATAAGCAGAATGAGGGTCTAATTTGCCAATCATTTCAGAAATAGCACTGTCTAGTAAATTAGTTGTGTTTATGGTGTCTACATAGTTTTGATCTATATAATCCATTAAACGCCTAATTTTTGCTTCATTTTTAGTGTTAGAATTTAGAGTAAAACTACTATTGTTTCCATTAATAAATACACCAATTAAGATTCCAAAAACAGTTGCTAATGAAAGATAGATGGGGATATTATTTCTATTCATTTATTGGTAGGTATTGAGTTTTAACTCCTGCTTTTTCTAAGAAATCAATTCCAGAAGTGTCTTTGTAGTTTTTAGAGTATACTACTCTTTTTATACCCGCTTGATGAATAAGTTTACTACATTGCTGACATGGAGATAAGGTAATGTAGAGAGTTGCACCAACGGCAGATTGTGTAGAAGAGGCTACTTTTAATATTGCATTTGCTTCTGCATGAAGTACCTCCCATTTAGTTACCCCATTTTCATCTTCACAACAATTATCAAAACCAGATGGAGTACCGTTAAATCCATCTGAAATAATCATTCGATCTTTAACAATTAGAGCTCCTACCTGCTTTCGTTTACAGTGAGATAGTTTTGCCCACTCTAGCGCCATCTTTAAATAGGCAATATCGTATTTATGTTGTTTAATGTTCATGAATTAAAAATAGTAAGATTTAAAAAATGAATGCGTTAATAATTTACCAAAATATTCTGTCTAATATCATTGGTAAGGCAATTCCTATAACAATGGAAGAACCTATTAGTACCCAATCTCTTTTACTAACCTTAAAAAATGTTTGCAAGATCAATCCTAGAAATAAAATTCCTAAAACAATAATTATTTGAGCTGCTTCAATTCCTAAGGCAAACTCTAGCAAAGGTAAAATTTTATCATCTTCTTTTCCAATAAGTAGTCTAAAATAATTTGAAAATCCAAGGCCGTGAATTCCTCCAAAAAATAGCGCAAAAAATAACAAGGTTTTTTGTTTTCTATCTGTAGTACTTGAAGTTTTTAAAATATTGAAAAGCCCAGTAGTACAGATGGTTACTGGAATTAAAAATTCTACTATTTCAAGAGGAATATTTAAAAGATCAAAAGCTGCTAACCCTAAAGTTATACTATGTCCGATGGTAAAAAACGTGATGAGCCATACTACCTTTTTCCATTGATTAAAATTATAGATAATTGTTAAAACAATAATAAACAAGACATGGTCATATGCTAAAATATCTAACACATGATGAAGACCTAATTTAAAATACAATACTAAATTATCCATAGAATTATTTTTATTTTTCAAAGATATAAAACAGACTTCACATAAAAATAATTTAAAAAAACGAAAGTTTTTGAATACAAATAAATAAATCATAAGCGATACTTACACCAAATGTGTATATTAGTTAACAAAAATAAATTAGCAAAACAAAAAATATAAAAAAATGAAAAATTTTATTACAAAGTGGTATCCTATTATTTTAGCATTTATGTGTTTACTATATTCGGTAGGATATGGAATAATGGGAATGACAGAAGAGGCACAATACTCAGCACATTGGCCAGGCACAATATTATTATTTGCAATAGCAATTAGACAAAGAAGAACAACATGAGCATAGGATTTTTCATAGTAGGCGCAATTATATTTGCAACATATATGGGACTAACCATATGGAATATCATTTATTCCTCCCGAAAACAAAAAGAAGAGAACTACCCAAGTAAAAATTCGAAAAAATAACAGGGGAAGTATCCTAATAAAGATAATAGCTTTACGAGCCTTATCATTGAAATCTTTTTCAAAAAAAAAAGTTGATTAAAATTTAATCAACTTTTTTAAATACTTTCTATTTTGAAATTACTTCAACTTTGAAGACATTTCTGGTTTTAATTCAGCAGTTTCAATAATAATACCCCATTGTTCTATTGATGCGTTAAATGCAGCTTGATCATTACGATGACTTCTCCACCCAAACATTTTGTTGTATTCTTCAATATAGTTAACATTAGAGTTTTTAAACGCACCTTTGCCTTCTGCATGACTGTTATATCCTTCTACTTCCATAACTTGATAAGCCTGTCCACCGCTTTCCAGCATAAATACTCCACTAATACCAGAATATCCAAGTGATTTTTGAAGTTTTACATTATTTCTCCAAAATCTAAAAAAATCAGATGAATTATCTCTTTTAAGATTGTAAGTTGTCATTTTAATAAACCTGGCCGGTGGTAAATCATTATTCCAATTTTGACCAGCACCTTTCATTCTCCACCATCTTACATTTCCATCATTTCCTTCTGTATAAGGCATCACATTTTTCATCCAATATGCTAATTCCGCAGAATCTTCAGTATCAAATGCAGCAGCACTTCTATTGCCCATCACTCTCATATATTTTCCTTGATCAGAACCAGTGATAATTTGATAGGTAGCAAATGAGGTTTCTTTGGTATTATTGAATTTCTGTGTTTTTTTAGCCACAGCTGCCTCAAACTCTGTATTCATTCCTTTTTTAGCAGACCATTTATTTGTTTGCCAGTACTCTCTGTTAGGATTGGTTTGAGAGATTGCAAATAATGGAACTAAAAATAATATTAGTAATTTTTTCATTTTGAATAAGTTTTAAAATTAATTGTTATTGAAGTATTGATTTGTTTTATCTGATTGAAAATAATTTACCATTTTCCAATCATCACTCTAGTGGAAGTTCTTATCATTTGAACATTCCCATCTATTTCTTTCATATACTCACCCCATGCTTTTTTTGCAGCTGGATTAGATTCTCTATACAAGCCAACATTCATTGCTGTTTTAAAATCATTCACTCCTACAAGAACATAATGTGTTTCTCCTAAAGGACTTCTTCCTAAATTAAACTGACCAAGAGTTACTCTCCTGTCATCTGGATTGTGCTTAGAATTATATTTTTTAAATCCATTTGAAAATGTTGCAGCATCGTTTACTTTTAGCCAAAGTAAATTTTGAACAGGGTGTGTTCCTGGAACTCCAAATGAATGAACACTTCTACCTGCAGCAGCAGAGAACCCTTTGGTATATTGTCCTAATTTAGCCAAGTATAAATCCCAGCTAGGATTTTCTCCCTGAGAATACTGGTTTCCCATGCCATCATAGGTTCCTGCAAACACTAATTCATGGCTAGAGCTTAAACTACTATCGTGAAAATGATTTTCGAATAAATAAACAGATACTCCATCAGCTTTAGAGTTTTCAGCACTAAAATAGTCGTTGGTTAATTTAGAGACTATCTCTACATCTTCTGCCTCTACATTAAAACTATAGGATGTCCAATAATACTCTTGAGCTTTTATGTTTAATGTTGTTAAAATAAAAAGCGTAAAAAATAAAATAAATTTTTTCATTTTGAATAGGTTTTTAAAATTAAGGAACTCAAAGCTACAAAATTATTAATTGCTAAACAAAACTAATATTATTAAGAATGAAATGTAATCTGATGATTAGTTTTAGCTTCGAATCAAAATGTTTTCAAAAAAATAAAACCTCAATCTATTTATAATAAAATAGTTGAGGTTTTATGTTGTACTCGAGGCGGGAATCGAACCCGCACTTCCGAAAAAACTGGATTTTGAATCCAGCGCGTCTACCAGTTCCGCCACTCGAGCATTATTTAGGACTTCTGAGTCGTCTAAGCTTTTCTTTGCCAATCCCAGATTTCCAATATTTTTCTCGTTCTCTAGCATCAGTTCTAGTATTTACTTGTTCAGAAAATAATAAAACGAAAGGACGATATGGTTTGGTTGTTTTTTCATAGCCTTTATTGTGCCTAGCAATACGACTTTCCAAATCAGAGTTTAAACCTACGGAAATATAATTACGATTCAAACTAGAAATCGCATATACCCAGAACATATTCTGTCTCTTATACACATCTCCGAGCCCACGAGACCGAGGCTGATCTCG
>OJFR01000080.1_pt1 | contig 34891 bp, 38 predicted proteins | sample 1594121 | NCBI WGS metagenome assembly OJFR01 (sample SAMN05416812, study PRJEB24817) | seawater metagenome | isolation source: Sea water | place: Canada:Atlantic | collected 2013-07 | reverse complement strand
CTCTACTCTTGCCATTCTGCAATAAACAAGTTGGTATCTTACTGAAGGTTATTTCAGAATGTCAATCCTCTACTCTTGCCATTCTGCAATAAACAAGTTGGTATCTTACTGAAGGTTATTTCAGAATGTCAATCCTCTACTCTTGCCATTCTGCAATAAACAAGTTGGTATCTCTACCACCTCCATTATTTCTATTAGAAGAGAATCCTAACCATTTACCATCATTTGAAAATACAGGAAAAGCATCAAATGTTTCACCATGAGTAATTCTTTTTAAATTCTTCCCATCCAAGTCAATCATATATAAATTAAAGGGAAAGCCTCTTTCTGCCTCAAAATTTGATGAAAATAAAATTTTCTCTCCAGAAGGGTGAAAAAACGGACTCCAGTTGGCATTTCCTAAACTAGTCAACTGGCGGAGGTTTGACCCATCTGCATTGCAGATATACAATTCCATTTCAGTTGGCTCTACCAATCCTTGCGCTAGTAAATCTTTGTATGCTTTTACCTCTTCTGGTGTTTTTGGCCTAGAGGAACGAAAAATTAATTGCGTACCATCTGGTGAGAAAAAGGCACCTCCATCATACCCTAATTCGTTGGTTATTTGTGTAACATCTGATCCATCAATATTCATGGTATATAATTCTAAATCTCCACTTATAGTTGATGTAAATACAATTTTATCTCCTTTTGGTGAAACAGTTGCTTCAGCATCATAGCCTTTTTCATTTGTTAATTGATTCACAATATTTCCTTCTAAATCAGAGATAAAAATATCGTAGCTGTCATAAATAGGCCAAACATATCTACCATTTTTACGAAGTGGTGCTGGCGGACATTCTTCTACGCCTAAATGCGTAGAGCCGTATACATAATGTTTATTGTCTGGTAAAAAATATGCACAAGTGGTTCTTTATTTTCCAGTACTAATCATTGGTGGTGCTTTCTCGGAAAAACTTTCATCTATATTCATTAAAAACATTTGATCACAAGCTACTCCCCACTCTTTATTATTGGATTGAAAAACTAACTGTTTATCATCAAAGCTCCAATATGCTTCAGCGTTATCTCCTCCAAAAGTAATTTGACGCATGCTCTTAAAATGAACTTCTTCAGCAAAAAATAATGAATCTTTTCCAGCAACTAATTTCACTGTATTTGTTGTTTTTTTTGAGTTGTTTTGAGTACACCCAATGCTAAAAAAAAGAACAAGTAGTAATGATAAAGCCCTAAATTTCATATCGTTGTTTTTAATCCTTATTTTTGAGTCGAAAATAACATTTATTATTATGAGAATCTTTCTAATCCTCTTCTTTTTAGCATCGTTTATTTCTTGTTCAAATGAAGGTATAGAACAAAGCATGATAAAAGCAGATGTTGCTTTTTTAGCAGATGATCAATTAGAAGGCAGACAAACAGGTACACAAGGCGAAATAAAAGCTGCAGCATATATTGCAGATAGATTTAAAAAACTTGGCTTAACAGAAAAAGGAACAGATGGGTTTTATCAAGAATTTTCTTTTGTCCCAAAAACAGATCCACATTCGGAGGTTGAGTTTACAAAAAACAAAGATGGAACAATTACAGGAAGAAATGTGGTTGGATTTATAAACAATAATGCTACAAATACTATAGTTATTGGAGCTCATTTTGATCATTTAGGCTATGGCGGCGATGGTTCTTTATACAGAGATTCTATTAAGGCTATTCACAACGGAGCAGATGATAATGCAAGCGGAACAGCCGTTATGCTAGATTTGGCGAGAAAATTAAAAGATAAAAACATTCAAAATAATTATATATTCATTGCTTTTTCTGGCGAAGAAATGGGATTACTTGGTTCTAATTATTTTGTAAAGAATCCAACAATAAACACAAAAGCTGTGTCTTACATGATTAATATGGACATGGTAGGAAGGTTAAAACAAGACAGTGCTTTAGCAGTCTATGGCACAGGAACATCTCCAATGTTTAAACAGGTCTTAAAAGCTCATAACAGCAAATTTAAACTCATTGAAAATGAATCTGGTGTTGGCCCTAGTGATCATACTAGTTTTTATTTAGCAGACATTCCTGTCTTACATTTCTTTACAGGGCAACATGAAGATTATCATAAACCAGGAGACGATTCAGAAAAATTGAACTACCAAGGAATGGCAACAATTTCTGACTATATATTTAATATAATTTCTGATTTAGATGACAATGGAAAACTAGCTTTTAGAAAAACTAAAAACGAACGTGAAAGCACTCCTAGATTTAAAGTTGGCTTAGGGGTTATACCAGATTATTTGTTTGACGGAAAAGGAATGCGAATTGATGGTGTTTCTGAGGGAAGACCTGCCCAAAGAGGAGGGCTTCTTAAAGGAGATATTGTAATAAAGTTAGGAGATAGTTTGGTAACTAATATGATGAGTTATATGAGAGCCTTATCTGTTTTTGATGAAGGAGACACAACTACTGTTGTTGTGCAAAGAGGAAAACAAGAAATTACTACCTCTTTAGAATTTTAATCTTACGTTTTTGTAGTAAATTGCAGTAGTAGAAAACACTGTTACCCAGTAAATAATTCAGACTCAAAATAGTTGAATTTATGAATAAAACAACCCTTCTTTTAGGAACTATATTTCTTGTTTTTTCTTTTTCTAGCTGTTCAACAGCCACCATAGAAAAGGTAATAATTACAGAGTCTGTTACTTATGATGCAGATGTAAGTATTATTATCTCAAACAATTGTTTGCCTTGCCATGCAGGTACATTTGCTTCTGCCGGCTTAAATCTAGAAGGCTATGCCAATGTGAGATCAGCTACTGAAAACGGAAATTTACTAGCCAGAATAAATAGTGTTTCTAACCCAATGCCCCAAAATGAGCAAATGGCTCCTGTATTAATTGCCACACTAGAACAATGGGCTATTGATGGCTATATAGAGAATTAAAAACTTGAATACATGAAAAAAATACTACTATTAGCGTTCTTATTTTTGAGTGTCTCAATTGTTGCCCAAAAGTATTATACAAAAACAGGAAAGACTCAATTTAAAGCTTCTGTAGACGCCTTTGAACCCATAGAAGCTACAAATAATAGTACTACTGCTATAATAAATACTGCTTCTGGAGAAATTGCTTCGTTGCTTTTTGTAAAGGCTTTTAACTTTAGAGTTGCCCTTATGCAAGAGCATTTTAATGAAAATTATATGGATGCTAGTACTTTCCCAAAGGCAACTTTTAAAGGAACTATTGTTGGTTTTAATCTTTCAGAAATATCAGATACTAAAAAATACATCCTTAATGGAAAGCTGACGGTAAGAGGTATTGAGAAAGAAATTGAAACATTTGCAGTATTTTCAAAAAAAGAAGATAAATTATTGATGCAAGCTTCATTTGAAGTTCAAACATCAGATTTTAAGATTAAAATACCAAAAATTGTTCGTAATAAAATAGCAGGAACTATTACTATTTCTTTAGCATATGAATTTATTGAAAAAAAATAAGTTAGTCATCATTATTCTTCTAGTAATTGCTGTTAGTGTAGGTGCTATCTACGCATATGCAATGCAAGCTCCTGCTAAAATTGAAAGTAAAAAAGTAGACTTCATAGGAACTTCAGATCAACTTTTTCTAAAAATCTTAGAAGATCCAGCCGCATGGCAAGATAAAATAGTTGTTATTTCTGGAAAAGTGACGAGTCTAGATGATAAAGGAATACTATTGTCTGCCAGTATTTACTGTCAATTAAAAGATACTACTGTTCTTAAAAAAATAAATCCCACAAATGATATTTCTTTAAAAGGAAGAATTATTGGATATGATGATTTGTTAGAAGAGTTAAAATTAGATCAATGTATTATTCAATAAGCAACTTCATTATGTTAAAAAAACACTTACTTATTTTTTGTGCCTCCTTATTTGTAATCTCTAGCCTGTCTGCTCAAGACGATTTACTAGATGAATTAAACGAGAACGCTACAGACAGTTCTTACGAAATGCCAGCGTTTAAGGCCATGAAAATAGGAAACCTACAATCTACAAAAATGGCAGATCAGGGAGATTTTTATTTAATTGTCTCTCACAGGTTTGGTCCTTTAAAAGATGGTTTTGATACGTTTTTGGGGCTAGATGAAGCCAGTACTAAAATTCAATTATTATACTCTTTTTGGGAAGGTGTTCAATTTAGCATTAGTAGAGAGTCATACAATAGAACATTTGCTGCTGCTGCTAAAATACGTTTGGCAAGGCAATCTAAAAGCTTTCCTGTAAATCTTGTAGCTTATACAACTGTTAATAGAAATACATTAATTGATGAAACTATTTTTCCAGAATTAAAATCCAGTGATCGACAAAGTTATGCCACACAATTATTGGTATCTAGACGGTTTTCTGATAAATTTTCTTTTCAGCTTGCTCCAACATATATCAGAGAAAATCTTCAAAATTTAAATGTAGTTCCTGAAGAAAAATACAACCAGTTTGCTTTAGGGTTTGGTGGCCGTTTCAAGTTAAGTAAACGTATGAGCTTCAATGCAGAATATGTGTATAACATGAGTAGAGCTGAAGCTTCTCCTTTTGATAATTCGTATGCATTTGGTTTAGATATTGAAACTGGCGGACATGTTTTTCAGTTGTTATTTACCAATTCACAATCTAGTAACGAACCAGGATTTATGAGTAGCGCCGAAGGAGATATGGTTTTTGGATTTAATGTTGTAAGAGTTTTTTAACCCTTTTTTTTGAATTAAGTAGTATTTGGATTCTGACAAATAAAAACACTAATTTTGCAAAAAAATAATTCAGTTTGGTAAAAATAGACAGTATAGAACTTCCAGATTTTCCGCTATTATTAGCACCTATGGAAGATGTAAGTGACCCTCCTTTTCGTGCTTTATGCAAAGAAAATGGAGCTGATGTTGTGTATACTGAGTTTATTTCTTCAGAGGGGCTTATTCGTGACGCAGCAAAAAGCGTGATGAAATTAGATATTTACGAAAAAGAACGTCCAGTAGGAATCCAAATTTTTGGAGCCAATATAGACTCTATGTTGCGTTCTGTAGAAATTGTAGAAAAAACAAATCCAGATATTATAGACATTAATTTTGGCTGCCCAGTTAAAAAAGTAGTATCAAAAGGTGCAGGTGCTGGAATTTTAAAAGACATAGATTTAATGGTATCTCTCACGGAAGCCATGGTAAAACACACCAATTTACCAATTACGGTAAAAACTCGTTTGGGTTGGGATCATGATTCTATAAAAATTGTTGAAGTTGCAGAAAGATTACAAGATGTAGGTTGTAAAGCCATTTCAATTCATGGAAGAACACGTGCTCAAATGTATAAAGGCGAAGCAGATTGGAGACCCATTGCTGAGGTAAAAAACAATCCTAGAATGCACATTCCTGTTTTTGGAAATGGTGATGTAACTACACCCGAAAAAGCAAAAGAAATGCGTGATGTATATGGTTTAGATGGAGCCATGATTGGAAGAGCCTCTATTGGATATCCTTGGTTTTTTAATGAAGTAAAACATTATTTTAAAACAGGAGAACATCTAGCCGGTCCAACAATTTCAGAAAGAACAGAAATGGCACGCCGTCACTTACAAATGGCAATAGATTGGAAAGGAGAACACTTAGGAGTTGTAGAAACCAGAAGACACTACACCAATTATTTTAAAGGAATTCCTCATTTTAAAGAGCATCGTTTAAAAATGGTTACCTCAGATGATCCAAAAGATGTATTTGCTGCTTTTGACATTGTTCAAGAAACCTTTGGCAATACCATGATTCCAGAAATTGGATAATACTGTTATTTTACTATAATAGTATTTTTAATTGTAGTAATCTCTGATAGTTTTTCTGTAGGTATATTCATAGGGTAAGTTACCACAACAGATAGCCACTTTTTTTCATATAAATAATACATTTTTATTCTTTGGAATCTTTTTTTATTTCTTACAAAAGAATATGATTTTTTCATAAACTCTCCTAATCTATCTTCTCCTTTACTTTTTTTTATTGAAGACGTCAACCTTTCATTAAAATTTGGTGAGCGAAAAGATCGCAATCTTCGATTGAGATCTCTTTTAGGGTTTTCTGAGTTGTGAACATAAATAACAATAGATGTTTCAGATTTGACTTCGTTTTTTTTAAATGGAGAATGATAAATTAACTCCTTTGCAATAGGCTCTAAATAACTTCGCCAACCATAAGGAAAATTTACTAGATAATCATTAGTCTCAAAAACGTAAAAATATTCTTTTTCAACTACTGATACCCCTAAATTTTTTAGCAAATTTTCACCGTTATTTGGGTATAGCTTAGTGCTAGCAGTATTTTTAGAGGAAGAACAAGATATAAAGAAGATTAAGAGTACTAGATAGGGAGCTTTCATAATTTTTTTCTATGAAATTATTAAAAATTATTTATTTATCAATAAAACCATTAGAAATTCTACTGCTAGCTACCTTTGCTGCTAAAAAACCTAATACTGTAATGGTGACAACTACAATAAATAAATTTGACAACCTTAGCTCTACAGGATAGGGTATTGAAGAGGTAATCATAAACAACTTAAACTGTTGTTGAATGGCAACTAAACCAGCAGAAATGAGTAATCCTATAACCATAGATACCGTTGTTAATAAAAACCCTTGTAGCACAAAAATATTTTTTATTTCAGATAGTGTAGCACCCAAACTTAACAGTGTTTTTAGATTCTTTTTTTTATCAATAATCATCATAATAATAGCTCCTACAATAGTAAACATTGCAATAATTACAATCAGCGTAAAAATTAGATACGAGACAAAATTCTCTGTATTAATTACTTTGTAAAAGAGTTCATTTAGCTGTGCTTTTGTTTGCACTTTATATTGAGCCCCTAACTTTTCTTGCAATTGCTCTGAAAAATCATCTGCATTAATTTCAGGTCTTAATTTTATTTCTATTCCTGTAAACTGATCTGCTTTGTAGTTCAATAATTCTTGTGCCTGAGAGTTTGAAACAAAAACATAGTTGTTTTCAAAGTCTTCAGCACCAAAATATGTGCCTACTATTTGTGTATTAATACTTCTAAAACTTTGTGCTGGGTTTAAAAAACCTGTACCTGTTTTTGGTACTAGAATCTCAAGATATTCGCCAAAGCTTTCAATTCCTGCAGATAATTTATACGCTAAACTATTTCCTATAATACTGGTATTGGTGTATTCTTTTTGCAACCATGTGCCAACTTGTATTGCATCATCTAACCCTACTACATCAGTATAATTATAATCTACTCCTTTTACGAAGGCTATTTGTTGTTTTTCTCCATTTTTTATAAAAACTCGTTCTTCAATTACCTTAGAAAAAACAGCAATATCTTTATCCTTAGAAACAAGATTTTGTAAAGATACATCGTAAAAAAAACTTTTCCCTTTAGCAGCTGTGATTTTAATATCTGGATCTGAAATATCTAACAATGAATAATTGAAGGTTCTTAGGCCAGAAAAGCCTGACAGAATAATAAATAATGCTGCTGTGCCTACGATAACACCTACAGATGCAATAATGGTAATAATATTAATTGCGTTGTTTCCACTCTTAGCAAACAGGTATCTTTTAGCTATGTATAATGGAAAATTCAAAGAGAAGAATGATTATTGTTTTTTACGTCTTGGCAATACACTTGGGTCTTGAATAGGGTTTACATCTTCACCTCGTAATGACTTATCTATTTCTTCAATATAATCTAAAGAATCATCTCCAAAAAAGAGGAGTTCAGGCATTCTTCGCAATTGATTGCGAGTTCTTTTGGCTAATTCATGACGAATTAATGGCGAATTAGATTTTACCCCTTCTACAATAGCATTTCTTTTGTCTGAAGGAAAAACACTTAAATACACTTTTGCAATCCCTAAATCTGGTGTTACAGAGACTTTAGAAACCGAGATAATAACACCTTGCATTCCGTCTTGAGCTGCTTTTTGTAAAACGTCTACCAAGTCTTTTTGTAAAACACCTGCTATTTTTCTTTGTCTATTGGTTTCTTCCATGCTGCAAATCTACAATAATTAACAAAACATTCCTTACTTTTGAATAACGCAGAAAGAGGAGGCATCTTTTCAGATAAGCTGCTGTGCAGAACTATCTTATATTCTTTATAAAACCAATGAATAAAATAGAACATATTGGAATCGCTGTAAAAGATCTAGAAGCTTCTAATGCCTTATTTGCTAGTCTATTTGGTGTTGGTCATTATAAGGTTGAAGAAGTAGTGAGTGAAGGAGTAAAAACATCCTTTTTTAAGGCTGGACCTAATAAGATAGAGTTATTAGAAGCTACAAATCTTGAAAGTCCAATTGCTAAGTTTATAGAAAAGAAAGGAGAAGGAGTTCATCATATTGCATTTGCAGTTACTGATATTGTTTCAGAAATAGCCCGTCTTAAAAGTGAAGGATTTATTGTTTTAAATGAAACTCCAAAAAAAGGTGCAGACAATAAACTTGTGACTTTCTTGCATCCAAAATCTAGCAATGGGGTTTTAATAGAACTCTGTCAAGAAATTGATGAATAACTAACTCATTACTTGCTAATTCTGTTTATCTCTTTAAAAAAGAAAAAATCTCAAACTACATTTTAGGATAAAATTAAGTTTTTCAATTTTTGAATCTTGAAATTTCTGAATGCTAATTTGTATCTTGCGTGCGTACATTAATTAATTTTATGTCATCTAAATTTGATTCTTATCAAAAACGCCGGCTGCGATCTTCTTACTTTTCTGTAGTAATAAGTATTGCCTTGGTATTGTTTATGGTTGGGTTTTTAGGGCTGGTACTTTTAAAGTCTACCCAAGTAGCCAATCACTTCAAAGAAGAAGTTGTCATTACTTTATTTCTTAAAAACGACACTTCTAAAGAACAAATAGAAAACTTAAGAACCTCTTTATTGAAAGAACTATTTACCAGAAAAATTATATATATTTCTAAAGGTGATGCTGCAAAATTTTATGCTGAAGACTTGGGGGAAGATTTCGTTAATTATTTAGGGACCAACCCCTTAAAAAATAGCATAGACATCTATTTAAATCCTGGTTTTGTAACTCCAGAAAAAATGCAAGAAATTTCAGATAGATTTAATAAGAATAGTTTTGTTTTTGAGGTTTCTTATGACAAACCTTTGGTTACTTTTTTAACACAAAATATTCAAAAGGTAAGTTTCTGGTTGTTTGCAATTAGTTCCTTTTTTGGGTTAATTGCACTAATTCTCATCAACAGTTCTATCAGACTTTCTGTATATTCTAAAAGATTTAACATTAAAACCATGCAAATGGTTGGAGCAACAAAAGGTTTTATAAGAAAACCGTTTATTTGGAGCGGTATTCGATTGGGTTTTATTGGAGCTCTTATCTCATTGGCTGGTTTGGCAGCTGTAATTTATTATATTGATCAAAAAATCCCAACATTGCAATTAGTAACAGACTATGTTACCTTGGCGTATCTTGGTAGCGGAATACTACTTATTGCTTTTATCATTTCATGGTTGAGTACCTTTTTTGCGACTCAACGTTTTTTAAACTTACATACAGACGAACTATATTATTAAGAATATGAGTACAGAAAAAAACACCTCTAAACCAGCATTCCTTTTTGGAAAGAAAAACTACCTATTTATGTTTATAGGTCTAGCCTTTATATCTCTTGGTTTTATTTTTATGGCTGGCGGAGGCAGCGATGATCCAACTATTTTTAACGAAGCAATGTATGATTTTCAACGGATTCGTTTAGCACCTACCTTAGTTATTATTGGATTGGGAATAGAAATTTATGCCATACTCCTCAACCCTAAAAAATAACGATGAGTATTATTGAAGCCATTATCCTTGGAATCATTCAAGGACTTACCGAATTTTTACCTGTTTCATCTAGCGGCCATTTAGAACTGGCCAAAGCTATTTTAGGAGACAATTCTGTACCTGAAGAAAGTCTAGCATTTACCATTGTGTTGCACTTTGCCACTGCATTGAGTACGCTTGTAATTTTCAGGAAAGAGATTCTAGAAATTTTTAAAGGATTGATACAACTTCAATGGAACGAAGAAACACAATTCTCTTTTAAAATTATTATTTCTATGATTCCAACTGTTTTTATTGGCCTTTATTTTGAGGAAGAAATTGCTTCTTTATTTGGAGGACAGATTCTTTTAGTTGGATGTATGTTACTTATTACAGCCTCCCTGCTCTTACTAGCAGACAAAGCAAAAGATACCACTAAAAACGTAACTTTCCTAAATGCTATTGTAGTTGGAATATCTCAAGCCATTGCCATTTTACCAGGAATTTCTAGATCTGGAGCTACAATTTCTACTGCTGTTTTATTAGGAATAGATAGAACTAAGGCTGCTAAATTTTCATTTTTAATGGTAGTTCCTTTAATTGTTGGTAAGGTAATTAAAGATCTTTCTAGTGGAGATATTAGTGTAGCTTCAACAGATGCTGCGCCAATGATTATTGGTTTTTTTGCGGCCTTTATTGCTGGCTTAGTAGCATGTAAATGGATGATTGCTTTGGTTAAAAAAAGTAAACTAACTTATTTTGCTATCTATTGCGCTGTTGTAGGGGTTAGTGCAATTATTTATACAATTTCATAATGACTGTTGATGATTATTTAAACGGACAGGTGTTGTTAATAGATAAACCTTTAGAATGGACCTCTTTTCAGGCCGTTAACAAGATACGATGGCATATCAAGCAAAAATATGGTCTAAAGAAAATAAAAGTAGGACACGCCGGAACTTTAGATCCTCTAGCTACGGGTTTGCTAATCATTTGTACTGGAAAAGAAACTAAAAATATTGCCACATATCAAGGGCAAATTAAAGAATATACTGGAACATTTACCATGGGTGCTACAACACCTAGCTATGATTTAGAGACTACAATTAATGAAACATTTGCTACAGATCATATTACAAATGAAGTCTTAACAAAAGCTGCCAAAAATTTCTTAGGTGAAATAGATCAAAAACCACCCATATTTTCAGCTATAAAAAAAGACGGAAAGCGTTTGTATGAACTAGCAAGAAAGGGTGAAACAACAGAAATAGCAACAAGAAAAGTATCTATTTCAGAATTTCAACTCACAGAAACTACCCTGCCTAAAATAGGCTTCAAAGTAGTTTGCAGCAAAGGAACCTATATTAGATCTTTGGCTTATGATTTTGGTTTATCTGTAAACTCTGGAGCACATCTTTCTAGTTTAAGAAGAACTAAAATTGGCGAATTCTCTGTTAACAATGCTCTTTCAATTAATAAATTTATAGAAAAGTTAGAATTGGAATAATTTTTGTGATAGTTGGTTATATCAATTTTATGAAAAAATTTATCGTTTTCTACTGTACTCTTTTTACTGTTTTAACTTCATTCTCTCAGCAAAAAAATGGACTAACTTTTTTTGAAACTAATGCAAATCTGACTTTTAAAATAAATGAAAATTTTGAATTTGGGAATACTAATGATGAACCGTTCTTTGTTCCCTCTGAAATTCTACTTCGTTTTGGAATTGGCTATGAATATAAAAAGAAAATTGCCCTAAGTTTTAATACAGGTTTTGATTACCATTTTGATTATTTCATAGGAACAATTCCAACATATTTTACTTTTCAATACAATCTTTGGACTAAAGGTAACGATGCTTTTTATATGCTTTATAATACTGGAAGATTATGGAGACTCGCTGAACGATTTTCTGACGGAGACTACAGAGGGTTTGGTATTGGTTGGAGATTTGAATCTGGTAGTACGTTAAATACAACGTTTAAAATCATTTATCATCAAAAGAAAATTAAAAATTTTGAAAATGGGAGTTATGATAATATATCACTAGGAATTGGTTTTACTATTTTTTAATTATAAGTATCGATTGTACCAACTATCTTCAATGGGTATTTCCCAATAATTTTCAAAATCGTGTTTACTGGTAATTAAATTATCAAAAATGACAGTTTTAGCAGTAACAGCTTTATTCTTTACCAGCTTTTTAAAATCTTTTAGCTCTTTATACTGAACATATTCTCCTTGTTTAAAACATACATTCATTCTGTCTAACAAAACCACTTCGTAGGTGTTTTGAAGCGCTAGAATAAACCCAACCAACAAATCCATATCCGAATTTTTAACTGAAAAATCTTGATCTTCAGCAGCAATAATTATAAATCTATTGTACAAAAATTGATAAGAGCATTTAAAATTAGCGTCTTCTTCTTTCCAGCTACTAACAAAATTTTTAACTTTTAATTCTATTTCTTCAAGTTCATGGGTGTAAAATTTTCTACTAGATGGGTAGATCCAAATTTTCGCTTCTTCAGATAATAAGGTAAAGTCTGTAATCATACTGCAAATATAGTGAAAGAAAAAAGCCTTGGCACAGATACCAAGGCTTCTAAATTATTTAATTTAAAATGGGCTTCTAGAATAAGTCTAGCATGTTTTCCTGTATGTTAACTCCCTTGTCTTTATTGTACCAAATTTGTAGATCTTGTTTAAAACTGGCATCTAATTGCCCATGTTTTTCTTTATAATTTTTCACCATTTTTGTTGCAACAGTGGGTCTAGGACCCCAAGTGTTTAGTACTTCATTTTTAGCATTTAATGCAATTAACTTAGGAATTGATTTTCCTCCGTTTGTTAAAAAATGATTCATTAATTCTTCATGATCATCTCTTAAAATAATTTTTAGAGTAATCTGAGTACTTTCACTTACAATTTTATTGATAATAGGCAGTGATTGTGCTGCATCACCACACCATCCTTCTGTTAAAACTAGCCAAGTAACCGGGGCATCTATACTTTTTAGTGCTACAATCGTTTCTTGGGTAAGCTTGCTGGTTTTGTCTAAACGTTTCATTCTTTTATCGTTCAACTTACTATAAGTTAGTAATGCTTCCGATTGAACAGCTCCACTAGATTTTCCAGATGCTAAAAGGTCACTTATTAATGTTCTATATGCTACATAAGAAATTCCTTTTTGCAGCCCTTCTTCTATACTTTTTTTCATCAAATTTCTATTGTTTTGAAATTTTTTAGACGTGTAATTAGAAGCACCCTTACATTATTTTTAATTCTTAACTTTCTGAGCTTGTAAATTTTTTAGAATATCTTTTGCCATTGAAGAAATCGTAAATTTATGAGACCAATTCCAATCTTTTCTGGCCTTGGTATCGTTTATACTTTGTGGCCAGCTATCTGCAATTTTTTGTCTAGAATCTGGACGATAGCTAATGGTAAAATTTGGGATGGCTTGTTTAATTTCTTCAGCTAATTCTTTTGGTGTAATATCCATCGCAGATAAATTATACGATGTTCTAATCTTAATGTCTTTGGGTGTTGCTTGCATGATTTGAATTGTGGCATTTACAGCATCTTCCATATACATCATAGGTAAGCGAGTATTTTCATGTAAAAAACACTCAAAACTCCCATGTTCAACAGCTTTAAAAAATATATCAACAGCATAATCGGTAGTTCCACCACCAGGCTTTGTCTTCCAGCTAATAATTCCAGGATACCGTAAACTTCTCACATCTACATCATATTTTTCATGATAATAATTACACCAAAATTCTCCAGACAACTTACTAATACCGTATACGGTAGCTGGCTCCATAATGGTTTTTTGAGGTGTATTAATCTTAGGACTTGTTGGTCCAAATGCAGCAATAGAGCTTGGCCAATAGACCTGACTGATGTATTTTTCTTTTGCAATATCTAATACCGCTAGTAAAGATGTCATATTTAAATCCCAAGCTTTTTTGGGGTATTTTTCTCCAGTTGCAGAAAGCATGGCCGCAAGAAGGTATATTTGAGTAACTCCATACTTTTTTACAACAGCTAAGATGGCTTCTTTATCTGTTGCATCAATAATTTCAAAAGGGCCAGAACTCATTAACAAAGAATCCCCATTTCTAATATCTGATGCAATCACATGGACACTTCCATAAATAGTGCGAAGTTTTTCTGTTAATTCACCACCAATTTGCCCGCTAGCACCTAATACAAGAATAATTTGACTCATACTAATTTTATGTTTTTCATAAAATCAAAGGTAAATAATTTAGCTATTCATAAAAAACAATTGTTTAAAAACAATTATTTAAAGTATCTTTAAAAAAATTAAAAAAATACAGTTTTATTATATCCCACCATTTTTAATGGATTTTGTGTATTTTTAAGGACTGATATAGGATCTATGAAGTTTATTTATTATTGTGTATTTATTTTATTAATTAGCTCTTGTAATAACAAAAAAACAGCTGCAATACAGGAAATTGAAAAACCTGAGTCTAGTCGTGTAAAAAAACACGATCAGCTGGCTAGCATTCAATCAAGATTTCAACTAGATATTGATACCTGGAAAGAGTATGAAGATCTAGCTATTTTTTTACAACAATACAATTCTATTTCACCCAATAATGCATTAAATAATTCTAGAGAATTAAATGACATTACTAAAAGTCTTAACGATAGTATTAAACCTCAATTTTTAGAAACTCCTGCTTTTAAAGCACGTATAAATTTATTGTACAATGAAACCTTAAGACTGTATGATATGTCTTCCATTCCTGCCATAAAACCAGTTGAAGTAAACAATCAGGTAGCGAAGGTTTTACATGCGTTTTCATCTATTAACTCTAAGATAAATACCATTCTCAAACAGCGAGATTTAGAGCAAGATGTAATAGATGTTAATTTTAAAAGAGAAACTCCTGAAAATTTAAAAATAGATTCAGATATTCCTAAATTTGAAATTCTGAAAAAAAAGAGGGGATCAAAGAAAATCAGAAAAAAAGACTCAGAAAGTAAATTTTTTAAAAGACCTCAAAAGAGGATATTACTTAAAGAAGAACTTTCAAAAGAGAAAAGAAATAATACCAAAAAACTAAAAAAAGATGCTAAAAAGAAAGATAATTAAACAATTTGTCATTGTGTTTTTAACACTACTTGTTTTTGATTCTTGTAAAGAGAAAACTAGTTCTACAACATCTTTAGACAAAAAATCTATCATCGAAAATGTTGAGGTGTTTTTGAACGATTGGCACAAAGCTGCTTCTGAAGCAAATTTTGAAAATTATTTTTCTAAAATGGATAGTATTTCTGTGTTTATAGGAACAGATGCTTCCGAAAACTGGACCAAAAATAAATTTCAAGACTTTAGCAAACCTTATTTTGATGACGGAAAAGCTTGGGATTTTAAAACCTTAGAACGCCATATTTATACTAGCAAATCTGGGGATTTTATTTGGTTTGATGAATTATTAGATACTTGGATGGGAATTTGCAGAGGGTCTGGAGTTATTAAATTAGAAAACGACACCTTAAAAATAAAGCATTATGTACTTTCACTTACTGTTCCAAACGATGTTATTGATGAGGTAATAAAAATTAATAGTAATGTTCTCCCTCAGCGATTAAACAAATTAATGCCTTTAAATTAACGCAACCATTTAAGAAAAACGAACCCTTACATATAAAAGTCGTCAACCTATATCCCCTTTTTGAATTATGAAAAAATTATCCTTAATCATTTTCTTTTTTTCGACAGTTTTTTGTTACAGTCAAAAAACTCAAATCTATGCACCTTGGTCCAAGGATGCTCTAGGAAAAAACAATAATAATCCTACTCTAGAGCAAGTTTCAGTTGCTGCAAATGATTACTTTGAAAAAATTGATAAAGACAAAAAAGGTAGTGGTATAAAACCCTTTGAAAGATGGAGATACCATTGGAAGTATTTTTTAGATAACGACGGAAAAATACAATCTAAAGAAAAATTATGGGAAGCTTGGGAACAAAAAAATAACTTTCAAAATAAATTTACTGATTTAAGTAATTGGAGTTCTTTAGGACCTTATTCTCACGAGAACACAGCATCATGGTCATCTGGGCAAGGAAGAGTAAATGTGGTGGCAGTTGATCCTAACAATGAAAATATTTATTATGTAGGAACACCCGCTGGAGGAATCTGGAAATCTATTGATGCGGGAATTAACTGGATTCCTCTCACTGATTATCTACCACAGATTGGTGTTTCTGGTATAGCTATAGACCCATCTAATTCAAATACTTTATTTATTGCAACAGGAGATGATGACGCAAACGATTCTTATGCAGTTGGCGTTTGGAAATCTATCGATGGAGGTGTAACATGGAGTCCTACTGGATCACTTAGTGGTAACCCAAATTCAATGAATGAAATTTACATCTTCCCTGATGAAACTAATTCAATTATGGTAGCAACAAGTTCAGGAGTTCATAAATCTACGAATGGTGGCTCAACATGGGTAAGAAAATTAGCTATAAACGCTAGAAGTTTAAAAATGAAACCTGGAGATGCTTCTACTTGGTATAGCGTAAGCTCCAATAACTTTTATAAATCTACAAATTTTGGAGAAACATTTCAAAATATTTCAATTAATGATTTATCTGGAGCTTCTAGATTAGAAATTGATGTTACACCAGCTAATTCCGAGTATGTATATATTGTAAAAGCGGATGAAAATGATAATTTTGATGGTATTTTTAAATCAACTAATAGTGGTTTAAGTTTTGACAAAACTGCTGAAACTTCAGACATATTTGGCAGTACACAATCATGGTATGATTTAGCACTAGCCGTATCTGACAATGACGAAAATACTCTTTTTGTTGGAGTTTTAAATATATGGAAATCTATTGATGGAGGTAATAACTTTAGTCAACTTAATTCATGGAATTCTCCTAGTTCTGACTCATATACACACGCAGATATTCACTATTTGAGATATATAAATGGAAAATTTTTTGCAGGTACAGATGGGGGTGTTTATTTATCAGAAAATGATGGCACCAACTTTAATGACCTCACAGAAAATCTTGCCATAGGACAATTTTATAAAATTTCAGTTGCCATTCAAAACAGCGGAAATATTGTTGGGGGGCTTCAAGATAATGGAGGCTATGCTTTGAATAATGAAGAATGGCTAAATTACTATGGAGCTGATGGAATGGATTGTGTTATAAACCCTACTAACTCAAATAATTATTTTGGATTTACTCAATACGGAGGCAGCCTTTATGAAACTATTAATGCAGGGCTAACAAGAACTGGTGGTATTTCTTCACCAGAAACTGGTAATTGGGTTACGCCGTTGGTCTCCAACTCTGAAGGAGAAATTTTTGCTGGCTATAGTCAAGTATATCAATTACAAAATAATTCTTGGCAAGAAATTTCAAACCATAATTTTGGAGGTAATCTAGAACTTATTAAAATTGACCCTAACAACAGTAATAATATATATGCTACTAGAGGTAACTTATTATTTAAAAGTCATGATAAAGGAATAACTTTTGAAAATGTGTCCTTAGGGTTAGGTACCATAAATGCCATAGAAATAAACTCGTTAGATTCTAACATAATTTGGATAGCAACTAGTAATGGTGTTTTTAAAATTATAGATATTTTAGAATCAAATCCGACACACGAAATGGTTGGAACTTATATTGGAACTAAATTATCCCTTAAACATCATCAAAGAAGTGGAAATAACACCTTATATCTTGGAACTGGTTTAGGAGTATATACCTTTAATGATGACATTTCAATAGAATGGGAAAGATTTGACACAAATCTTCCTAACGTGGCAATTAGAGATCTAGAAATTAATGAAGAAGATTCTAAATTATATGCTGCTACCTATGGGCGAGGTGTTTTTGTTACTGATATCCCAAGACAACTTCCTTCAAGTGATATTAGATTACTATCCATTGAAAACCCAACAGGCATTAATTGTAACGAGAATCTAACCCCCTCAATTACCGTTAAAAATCAAGGGTTAAACACAATCACCTCTGCAACTATTAATTACAATATAGATAATAACGATGATGAAGTTTATGAATGGTCGGGAAGCTTAAATTCAGAAGATGTTATCTCTATTAATCTACCTCAGATAATTGTAGATGAACTAGGTCCTCATGAAATAAATATAGAAGTTACTACTTTAAATGATTTCTACAGTGAAAATAATTCAATTACCAATACATCATTCATAATTAATACGCTTGAAATAAACCCAACATCTTTGAATTCGTTTGAAAACTCTGATGATTCATTACTTACAGAAAATTTATACTCTGACGATTCATTATGGGTAATTGGTTCACCCTCTAAGTCTCTGTTAAATTCAACCGGCAGTGGAAATTTGTCATATATCACCAAAGAAAATGGAAATTACCCAAATAATACAACTGGTTATCTTTATTCTAGTTGTTATGATCTTAGTCAAATATCGTCTCCAGTTTTATCATTTAAAATGGCTTTTGATATTGAAGAGAACTGGGATTATTTAACCGTAGAATATTCAATAAATTCAGGGGTAAGTTGGCAAATTTTAGGATCAGCCTCAGAATCAAATTGGTATAACAGTTCATCAACAGAAAACGGTATGCCTGGAAACCAGTGGACAGGAGAAGGAGAAGACACTAACTCATTAGGAGAAACTAATTCAACAATTCATGATTATAATTATGATTTGAGTGAATTTTCAACTGAATCAAATATAATTTTTAGGTTTAAATTTTTCTCTGATGGATATATGAATGAAGAAGGTGTGGTTGTTGATGATCTAGTTATTAACGGTGAAGTATTATCTGTTAATTACGAAGACTTTTCAAATACTGTTTCTATATCTCCAAATCCTTCAAATAATATTTTTAATATTAAGTGGTCTACTAACAATGAAACATCAATTAATGTTTATAATCTTTTAGGTCAAAAAGTTCATGAAAAAAATAAGATTGATAGTGGGAGTTACCTTCTAGATTTAGGTTCTTATAAAAAAGGAATTTATATCTTGAAAATTAACTCCAACGGTCAAACTACTTCAAGAAAAATTATTCTATATTAAAATTTAATACAAACGCTTCTTAACAAGCCGTTTGTATTTTTATAATTTACTTATTGTTTCTTGAATTAGAGAGGATTCATACCCTTTTCTATAAAGATAATCGTATATTTTTTTCTTCTTTTTAAATAAGTTAGACTCTTTAATTGTGTTATTTTTTGAAGCAGCTATTTTTTCTATCGTTTTAATATACAATTCATCGTCAATCTCTTTCAAAGCTGTTTTAATATTATAACTAGATATGTTTTTAATTTTTAACTCTCTAACTATTCGTTGTTTTCCCCAGTTTTTGATTCTAAATTTTCCCCTGGCAAAACTTTTAGAAAATCGTTCTTCATTTAAAAAATTATGCTGCATTAAGTGTAATAAAATCTTTTCTTTAGCTTCAGGAATTAATTCATATTCGGTCATTTTTCTTTCTACCTCTTGATGACATCTGTCTTGATATACACAGTAATACTCCATTTTTTTTTGGAGCTCATCTACTGTAAAAGATTTCTTGTTTTGAATCATTATCTCGAAAATACAAAAAGAGGATGAAACCTACGTGATTGCATCCTCTTTTAAGTGTTGTTTTTATTTAACTCTTTAGTAATTTCTCAGGTTGTTTTAAGCAACCCTTTTAACCTCATTTTAAACTTAGTTATAAGATAAAATAAAATTGGCACTACAATTAATGTTAAGAATGTTGCTATTAATAAGCCATAAATAACTGTTTTAGCTAAAGGACCCCAGAAAACAACATTGTCTCCACCCATATAAATATTAGCATTAAAATCGCTGAATAAAGTAAAGAAGTTAATGTTTAAACCAATAGCTAAGGGTATCAATCCTAAAATGGTAGTAATAGCCGTTAATAAAACAGGACGCAATCTTGCTTTTCCTGCTTTTACTACTGTTTCATACAAACTATCTAGAGGTAAATATTCTGATTCAGACACACCATCTTGTAATTTTCTTCTACTAATTAATAATTCTGCATAATCTAATAATACTACACCATTGTTTACCACAATGCCAGCCAAAGCAATTATCCCAACCATGGTCATCATAATTACAAAAGGAGCTCCTGAGAGCACCAAACCACCAAAAACACCAATCAAACTTAAAAAGATAGCCAGCATGATTATTCCTGGTTTTGAAACGGAGTTAAATTGAATAATTAAAATAAAGAAAATTAAGAGTAAGCCTGTAATAAATGCACCTACCAAAAAATTCATTTGTTTTTTCTCCTCTTCAATTTGACCTGTATAATCTGTGGTAACTCCTATAGGAAAATCATTAAAATTCTTCATAGAATTTTCAATTCTAGCAACTACCGCTCCGGCATCTGTTTCACCAGGTGAAAGAGCAGAATAAACTGTTACAACCCTCTTAACATTTTTATGTTTAATGGCACTAAATCCAGAACTATTCATTTGAGAGGCAACTGCAGAAACAGGGATCTCTTTAATTTTACCGGTTGCCTGATCTCTGAATGTAATTTTTTGGTTAAAAACGGCACTTTTATTATATCTATCGTCTTTATTAAAACGTACGTAGATATCATAATCTTCGCCATTTTCTTTATAAATCCCTGCTTTATTTCCAAAAATAGCAGCTCTTAGCTGTTGGCCAACTTGCCCAGTAGAAACACCTAATTCTCCTGCTTTTTTTCTATCTACCAGCACCTGCATTCCAGGTTTAGATTTATTTACATCAATTTTTAATTCATCTACTCCAGGAATACTTTGCGTATTTAAATAATCTCGCATTTTTTCTGCAGTTAAAATTAATTCTTCATAATTTTTCCCGCTAAGTTCTATATTAATTGGAGATCCAGCAGGAGGACCATTTGCATCTTTTTCAACAGAAATTAAAACTCCAGGGTAAATACCAACTAGTGCTGATTGCACTTTTTGTCGTAACACCTCACTATCTTCACCTCTCCTGTATTTGAACTCACGCATAGAGGCTGTAATTTTACCTTTATGGGGCATTTCAGCAGAAGAACCTCCATCTTTTTCAGGATTTCCAGCACCTTCTCCAACTTGAGAAACGGTACTTTCTACTAAAAAATTATAGCCATCATCTGTATACTTTTTTTCGTTCAAAACCTCAAAAACCTTTTTCTCAATTTCTCTGGTAATTTCATTTGTTTTTTCAATATCAGTACCTTGAGGGTATTCTATATACACAATAATCTGATTGGGCTTGTTATCTGGAAAGAACTCTACTTTAGTTCTTTCCTCTTTTAAAGACCATCCAAAGCTGGTAAACGCGGCAACTAAAAGAATAAATGTAGCTACCACCAAGGCATAGGGTCTCCAACCAGATAAGGCTCTTTTTAATTGTCTTTCGTACCAATTTTCAAGAAATACTAGTGTATTTTTCTGAAAATAATTTGCTGCTTTTCTTAAGACAAATCTATACACCCAGAACATAATTGCAATAAATATGATTAAAGTTCCAACAACCTTATAATCTCCTCCCAAGAAAAATATAAGCAAACCAACAACTACCATAATACTCGTTAATCTCACAATATTTTTCAATGGCATATCCTTATCTTCTATACTCATAAACTGAGAAACTAGTACCGAATTAAAGAAGATTGCTACAAACAGAGAAGATCCTAAAACAATAGATAATGTAATTGGTAAAATCACCATAAACTGGCCCATAATTCCTGGCCATAGACCCAAAGGAATAAATGCTGCCACCGTAGTAGCGGTAGAAATAATAATAGGAAAAGCAATCTCTCCAATTCCTTTCTTAGCAGCTTCAATTCTTGTCATACCTTCTTCATCCATTAATCTGTAGACATTTTCTACTACTACAATTCCATTATCTACCAACATTCCAAGTCCCATGATTAAACCAAATAGCACCATAGTGTTTAATGTGTATCCTAATGCTCCTAAAATCATCAAAGACATAAACATAGACATTGGTATTGCAAAACCAACAAAAATTGCATTTTTAAATCCAAGAAAAAACATGAGTACAATCACTACTAAAATAACACCAAAAATGATGTTATTCACCAGGTCGTCTACCTGACCAATTGTTTTAGGTGATTGATCATTTGTGATACTTACTTCTAAATCTTGAGGAAAATTATTTTGCTTTGCCTGTGCGACAATTTCTCCAACTTTATCTGCTGCAGCTACCATATTTTTTCCACCTCTTTTTTTAACATCTAACATTACAACTGCTGCCCCTTTTTCTCTGGCATATGTTGTTTTATCTTTGTCTTTGAAAGAAATTTTTGCAACATCTTTTAAATAAATTGAATTTCCTTTTTCTGACTTAATTACAAAATCAAGCAGGTCATTGGGCGAATTAATTTCACCAATAATTCTAATGGTTCGTCTTTGCTGGCTGGTAATAAAATTTCCTGCAGACATGGTTACATTTCCACGATTAATAGCATTAGTAATATCATCAAAACTAACTTTTGCTGCCATCATTTTATAAATATCTACAGCAACCTCTATTTCTTTTTCTTGTGCCCCACGAATATCTACTTTCTTAATTTCAGATAAATCCTCTATTTCATCCTGTAAAAACTCTCCATATTCTTTTAATTTAGAGACTGGGTAATTTCCAGAAATATTAATATTTAAGATTGGTACCTCTTCAGACATGCTTAGTTCAAAAACATTGGGTGTTATTTTAGCTCCATTAAATGTTGGCCAATCTTCACCTGCCGTTTCTTGATCTATTTCATCTTTAACCTTTTGTTTTGCTTTATCAACAGCAATACTCTCATCAAACTCTACCGTAATAATAGAATAGTCTTCCTGCGATGTTGAAGTAATTTCAACAACATTACTTATTGATTTCAATTTATCTTCAAGCGGGTTTGTAATGAGTTTCTCAATATCTTCTGCAGTATTTCCTGGATATACAGAACTAATGTAAATTTTTGTTTCGCTTATTTCTGGAAAATTCTCTCTTGGCATTGTAAAATATGACGAAATCCCTAGATAGAGAAACAGAAACATTAAAACGTAAATAGTAGTTTTATTATTAATTGCCCAAGAAGATAGCTTAAATTCTTTGTCTATTTGTTTGTTAATTTTAGCCATTTTTTAATTAGTTTTATTGATCACTTTTACAAGCTGTCCATTATTTACACTTCGTGCACCTTCCATAATAATCTCAGTATCTGAAGTGAGGTTTTTTATTACTTCAATAAAATCTCCTTGTGTTTTGCCTGTTTCAATAACCAATCTTTCTGCAACAGCTAAATTATTTTCTTTTTTATCCTTTACAATGTAAATAAACTGTTGTCCTTTTGCATTTTCTGAAATAATTGATTGCGGTATTAAAATTGCATGTTGGTTTGAATAATCGTTTAATTTTAGTTTTGCCGTTAAGTTTGGTTTTATTTTGCCTTCTAAATTAGAAACACCTACTTCTATTTTAAAAGATCTGTTACTAGGGTTTATAAAGTTTCCAACTTGTCTAATTTTAGAATGAAACGTTTCTCCAAGTATTGGAAAATTAACTTCTACCATTTTATCTTTAGTAATGCTAGTAATATAATTTTCTGGAACATCTGTTTCTATGTACATTTCAGAAAGATTTATAATTCTAAAAATTTCTGCTCCTTGTCCTGGCGCAACAACAGTTCCTTTTTCTTTAAATACATCATCTATTATTCCAGAAAATGGAGCGTTAATTGTAAACTTCCCCAACTGTTGTTTTAGTTGGTTTGTGGCATTTTTTTGAGAACTATAGGATGTTTTTGCTTGTAAAAACTGCATTTCTGATCCAATCTTCTGATCCCATAATCTTTTTTGTCGTTCAAAAGTTGTCTTTGCTAATTGTTCATTTGCTTCTAAAAGTAAAACTTGTTGAGATAAACCTCCATCATCAATTATTGCTAAAAGTTGGTCTTTCACAACTTGCTGCCCTTCTTTTACAAATACCTTTTTTAAAATACCAGGCATTTCTGGGTACACTAAAACATTTTGTTTTGTTTGAACATTTCCTTGCAATTCTATAAAATGATCAAATACTTGCTCTTGAGCTTTAAAGGTGGTAATTAGGGGTGTATTTTTGTCTTTATTTAAACTATTTAACCTACTGTTTAATTTATTTAAACTTACAGTTAACTTCTCTAATTCTGTGTCTATGTCTATTTTTTTTGATGTAATTTTTGCTACATCATTAGTTGCTAGAATTTCATCTACTGAAGGTTCTTTTTTGTTGCTACATGCATTTAAAATAATGGCAGATAAGAGTACTAAATATATATTTTTCATGATATTTTTTATTTAATAGGGATGTTTAATGCAGTTTCTAAAGCCGCTTTTTTAGCAATTACTTCTAACATAGATTGCACATAATTTTGTTGTTGAGTATATAATTGATTTTGAGCTTGCAATAAATCAAAACTTGAAGAAATTCCTTCAAAAAACTTTATCCGTTGCTTTTTTTCGATGCGTTCCGATAGCTCAACATTTCTTTTTGCTGTAGTATAATTTTCAATACTTAATTGATATTCGTTTTTTGCTTTTTCAGCAAGTAAACTTAATCGTTGTCTGGTCTCTTCCAATCTAATATCTGAGGTTTCTAGGGCTATTCTAGCTTGAGCTGTTTTGGCCCTTCTGCCTAAACTGCTAAAAATAGGGACATTTAAGCTAACTCCCATTAACGATGAATCAAACCATTGTTGATTTCCTCTAAAAAAAGTAAATGTATCTGAAAAGGCTTGTTTGCCATAGTTTACAAAAGCAGACAAACTTGGTAAGGCTTTACTTTTTTCGAGTTGCATCATTAGTCTTTTTGATTCTCTATCGTTTTCTGCAATTTTTAAATCAATATGGTTAGACATATTAAATGGTTCTGAAATAAGTCCCAAATTAATATTGGTTTCTGCCAAAGAATCTAAACTATCGGTTAAGATAACCGAAGTATTTATAGAAACTCCTATAGAAAGATTTAACATTTGATATGCGATCCCTTTCATTCTTTGCATATTGTGTAATTGATTTTTTAAGGTTCCAAAAGTAATTTCTAACTGCTCTACATCTTCTTGCTCATTAAAACCATTTTCATAAATCTTTTTAGCATCCTCCAAGTTTTTTTCTAAAACAGTAATGTTTCCTTCCAATATAGCAATGCTTTTTTCAGTCACTAAAACACTACCATAAGCATTTACAACAGCTTCTCTAGTTAACAATTCGGTTTTTTTATTTGCTTGTTCAGAAATTTTCAAATAAGCTCTTGATGCTTGTAACCCTACCAAATAAGAACCATCAAACAACAATTGAGTTAGAGTAACAGAAGCATTTAAATTTTGTTGTGTTCCAAAAACAACAGGTATAAACCCATCTGGTGATGCTGGATCTCTGTTAGATTGGATATCAAAATAATCTTCAACAGTCTCTACAACAGAAGCTGTATTATCAAAAGCTGCAGCTGGCAAAAGAGAAACAGGCTGTTTTATAAAGTTTTGATAATTTATACTGGCGCTTATTTGAGGCAAACCGGTGGCAGTTGTTTCCCAAACGGTTTCTTTGGCAGATAAAACATTATTTTTAGATGCTTTGGTATTGTAACTATTTTTTAATGCAATTTGAATTGCTTCATCTAAAGATAGTACCATATCGGGTTTTTGAGCATAACTCGAAAAACCGATAGAGAGGGTGGTAATAATTATTAAATACTTTTTCATTAATAAATTTTATAATTGTTTTTCTAATTCTTGTATTCCACTTTTTGTTGATATTCCACGTAAATGATACTCTAAATGATTGGTACTTAAGACATCCATTGAATAATTATGTAAAGGAAAAATGTCTTTATCTTTAATACCAACTAAGCCATGAATATAAATTCTTGCTGTAAAATCAATATCAATAGTTTCTCTAAATAATTTTTGTGCTATCCCTTTCTCAAGATTTTCTTTTATGAGTTCTTGCAACACCATAAATTGTTTTTGCTTCAACGTATTATAAATTTTTGGATAATATTTTTGGAGCTGGTACTGTGGAGAAGATTTTTCATCTTTTAAATGCTCCATAACAAATCTCTTTATTTCAAATAATTCAATAATTGGGTTTTGCTCTTGTGCGTGAATAATAGCTACACCTTTTTTAACAATCTCAAATATATGAAGAGTAACAGCCTCAACTAATTCTGTTTTGTTGCTAAAGTGAGCATAAATTGTTTTTTTTGAAATACCAGCATTAGAGGCAATATCATCCATTGTAATGCTTTTAAAACCAATATTTAAAAACATTTCTGTTGCGTTGTATAATATTTTATCTTTCATAATAATACATATCAAATTTACAAAGGAAACCAAAGAAACAAAAATAGTTTCCAAAGTTTAATGATTTTTTAACATTCTTAACATTAAAATAAATCTTTAATCTTATTTTTGTTGAAACTTTTACAAACTTTGGATTTAACATCATATCAAAAGGAATTTCAGCAGTATTTAGATAAAAAAGAATGGATCAGAGAACCTAAAAATCTCTATGTACCAATTGATTATATTATACAACTTTCGGGAAAACGTATTCGACCTATTTTAACTTTAATGGCTGCCGATATTTTATCAGACGATTATAAAAAGGCTTTCCCAGCTGCTTTAGCAGTGGAGGTATTTCACAACTTCACCCTTGTACATGACGATATAATGGATGATGCTCCTCTAAGAAGAGGTAAAAAGACTGTTCATGAAAAGTGGGATTTAAATAGAGGAATTCTTTCTGGTGATGCTATGTTAATTTTAGCTTATCAATATTTCGAAAATTATACTCCAGAAATATTTCAAAAATTGGCGATATTATTTAGTAAAACTGCTTTAGAAGTTTGTGATGGTCAACAATTAGATATTGATTTTGAAACGAGGAGTGATGTCACTATAGATGAATATCTAAACATGATTCGTTTAAAAACATCTGTATTAGTTGCAGCTGCCTTAAAGATGGGGGCTATTGTAGCAGAGTCCTCAGAAAAAAATGCCAATTTACTCTATGAATATGGGTTAAATCTTGGACTGGCTTTTCAATTACAGGATGACTATCTGGATACTTTTGGAAACCCTGAAACATTTGGAAAACAGGTTGGAGGTGATATTATTGAAAATAAGAAAACATATTTGTACCTAAAAGCTATGGAGCTATCAAGTGATGATAACAAACAAAAATTAGCTTTTTTTTACAATCAAAAATTAGAAGATAATTCTATTAAAATAGATGAGGTAAAGAGAATTTTTGAAAAATATGAAATTCCATCTTTAATTCAACAACTAATACACGATTATACATCTTTAGCTTTTAATTTGTTAGAGAAAATGAATATGAGCAAATTAAATAAGGAAAAACTTACAGAATTTGGCTCTTTTTTAATGGCTAGAGATAAATAAATTTTAAATTTTAAATGTTTAAAATTATAAAAAAACATTACATTTGCAAACTATTATCAGGACCCATAGCTCAGTTGGTTAGAGCACCTGACTCATAATCAGGGGGTCGAAGGTTCGAGCCCTTCTGGGTCCACAATAATTTTAATATTTTAAAAAAAAAATCATATATTTATAATTCAATAATTCTAAACCCTAATTTAGGAAAAAATGATAAAAAAAGCCTCGTTCTTCCTATTACTACTATTCCCCCTAATAACAATGGCTCAAGTACCACCCCCACCACCACCTCCGCCAGGTTTACCAATAGACGGCGGCCTATTATTTTTATTGATAGCAGGTGTAGCCTATGGAGTCAAGAAAATTAAAGATTAACTTTTAAGTTGATGTAGTCTTGCCACATATTTACCAATAACATCGAATTCTAAATTAACAACAGTTCCTTTTTTAAATTTAGAGAATCCTGTATGAGTGTATGTATATGGTATAATAGCTACACTAAATTGGTTTTTTTTAGAATCTACGACTGTAAGACTTACTCCATTTACAGTTACAGAACCTTTTTCAATGGTTATATTGTTGGCATTTACGTCATATACAAAAGTAAATATCCAACTTCCATTATTTTCTGAAATCTCTGTACACACAGCAGTTTGATCTACGTGACCTTGAACTATATGACCATCCAGTCTATCACCTAACTTCATAGCTCTCTCTATATTTACCAAATCTGTTTCAGACAATAGCCCCAAATTAGTTTTATCTAAGGTCTCCTTTATGGCTGTAACAACATAGTTTTTGCCAGAAATTGCCACCACTGTTAGACATACGCCGTTGTGAGCAACACTTTGATCTATCTTTAACTCATGTGTGATATTTGTTTGAATTGTGAAATTAATATTTTTTCTATCTTTTTCTATCTTTTCAACGCGTCCTAATGTCTCAATAATTCCAGTAAACATGTATATAAATTTAGTTACTTTTGCTATGTGCAAAAATAGACATATTAACTTTTAGATATGAAAAAAAAAGATAAAATAGTAGTAGGAATATCATTAGGAGATATAAATGGTGTTGGAATTGAAGTTGTCTTAAAAACATTTGAAGATAAAAGAATGTTAGAATTTTGTACACCTATCTTATTTGGGAGTTCCAAAATTCTTTCTATACATAAGAAAATTTTAAATATAGAAACCAATGTTCATGAAATCAATTCTATTCAACAAATTAAGGAGGGTGAAATAAACCTTTTAAATAGTTGGAAAGAAGAGGCAACAGTTGATATTGGAAACGCTACCAAAGATGGTGGTAAATATGCATTAAAATCACTTAATTTAGCCACCAACTCATTAAAAGATGGTGGAATCGACATACTAGTTACTGCTCCAATTAATAAAGAAACAATTCAATCTGATGAATTTAATTTTTCAGGTCATACAGAATTTTTAGAAAGTAATCTAGAAGGAGAGAGTTTAATGATTTTGATGAATGATTTTTTAAAAATTGGTCTTATCACTGGTCATATTCCAATCTCTAAAATAGCAGAAACCATTACTCCTGAACTTATTGAACGAAAAGTTTCCATACTTAATCAATCATTAAAACAAGATTTTAATATCAACAAACCTAAGATAGCTATCCTAGGTTTAAATCCTCATTCTGGAGATAATGGTGTTATTGGACAGGAAGAAAACCAGCTGATTAAACCTACCATTAGCTCAATTAATGAACGTGGAATCTTGGTTTACGGCCCTTATGCTGCTGACGGATTCTTTGGATCTGAAGCCTACAAGCAATTTGACGGAGTGCTAGCAATGTACCATGACCAGGGTTTAGCACCTTTTAAAGCACTAACTTTTGGCAACGGAGTTAACTTCACCGCTGGTTTAAATCACATAAGAACTTCTCCAGATCATGGGACTGCTTTTGACATTGCAGGTAAAGGAAAAGCAAACTCAGATTCCTTTAAAGAAGCCGTTTTTACAGGGATTAAAATATTCAAAAACAGAAATGAGTATAAAGAACTCACGCAAAATGTTTTAAGACCTAAAAAACAGTCCACATTTTGATATAAAAAACAATAATTAATTAAAACATTTTATTATATTTGCCCGCTCAAATTCATTAGCTTATAATGTCAAACTTGAAACAATTTATTATTCCTTTTATAGGATTAAAGCAAGGAAAGCATTTATTTAGTTATGAAATTGAAAACACGTTCTTTGAAGCTTTCGGTTTTGATGAGTTTAATAGCAGCGCTTTACATATTTCATTAGTTTTTGACAAAAAAACAACTTTTTTTGAATTAAATTTTAATTTAAATGGATATGTAAACGTAGATTGTGACACCTCACTAGAACCATATGAACAAGAAGTTAAAGGTAATTTACCTTTAGTTGTTAAATTTGGGCCAGAATATAATGATGATGATGATGATATGGTAATTATCCCTCATGAATATCATGAGATAGATATTAGTCAATTTATTTATGAGTTAATAATACTTTCTGTTCCAACAAAAAAAGTTCATCCAAAAGTACTAGACGGTACCATGAATTCAGAAGCTTTAGATAAATTAAAAGAATTAGAGATTACAGAAAATAAATCTTCAGAAAATGAGGATAATACAGACCCAAGGTGGGATAAATTAAAAAGTTTAATCACAGAAAAAAATACATAAAATGGCACATCCTAAAAGAAAAATATCTAAAACTAGAAGAGATAAAAGGAGAACACATTATAAAGCTTCTGACCAACAAATAGCCGTAGATCCAACAACAGGCGAGGCTCATTTATATCACAGAGCTCATTGGCATGAAGGAAAGTTATACTATAGAGGTCAAATAGTATTAGAATCGGCTACAACAGAAGTATAGTTTTTTATTCAAAAAACACAAAAAAGCCCTCTTTTTGAGGGTTTTTTTATGTTTTTGGTCAAAAAATCATTTTTTTGACCTGATTTATTGAAAAAAACTAAAATAATTTTTACTACTTTAGTCACCCGATTGAAGGAAGTAAATAAACATCAAAAATCCTCCTCATAACAAGTTATCATATGTCAAAAATAACTGCAGCTATTACAGCAGTTGGGAAATATCTTCCTGATTACATTTTAACCAATAAAGAACTTGCAACTCTTGTTGAAACTAATGATGACTGGATTACTTCAAGAACAGGAATTAAAGAAAGAAGAATCTTAAAAGAACCTAATCAAGGAACTTCTTTTATGGCTATAAAAGCTGCAAAAAATTTACTGCAAAAATCTAATACAGACCCAAAGGAAATAGACATGGTAATTGTTGCAACAGCAACACCCGACATGCCTGTTGCATCTACTGCTGTTTTTACTGCAACAGAAATAGGCGCTACAAATGCTTTTGCTTATGATTTACAAGCTGCATGCTCCAGTTTTTTATATGGCATGTCTACTGCATCATCTTACATAGAATCTGGGAGGTACAAAAAAGTACTACTCATTGGAGCAGATAAAATGTCTTCTATCATTGATTATTCAGACAGAGCAACTTGTATTATTTTTGGAGATGGTGCAGGTGCTGTTCTTTTTGAACCAAACTCAGATGGATTAGGATTACAAGATGAATATTTAAGAAGTGATGGTTCTGGAAGAGAATTCTTAAAAATAGAAGCTGGTGGATCTATTCTACCTGCATCAGAAGATACATTAAAAAACGGACAACACTTTGTGCATCAAGAAGGGAAAACTGTTTTCAAGTTTGCTGTTTCTAATATGGCAGATGTTGCAGAAAAAATGTTAACCAGAAACCAGCTTTCTAATGATGACATCAGTTGGTTAGTTCCTCACCAAGCTAATAAGAGGATTATTGAGGCTACAGCTAAAAGAGTAAACTTAGACGCCTCAAAAGTAATGATGAATATTTATAAATACGGGAACACTACTTCAGCAACTTTACCGCTGCTTCTTGCAGATTATGAACATCAATTAAAAAAAGGTGATAATTTAATTTTTGCCGCGTTTGGTGGAGGCTTCACATGGGGTGCTATCTACTTAAAATGGGCTTATAATTCATAAAATAAAACAACTAAAACTAAGTATAATGGATATTAAAGAAATTCAAAATCTTATCAAATTTGTTGCTAAATCAGGTGCTAGTGAAGTAAAGTTAGAAATGGAAGATATAAAAATCACCATTAAAACTGGTTCTGAAAGAACTGAAGTTACTTATACTCAGCCTGCTCCAATGATGGCAACTCCTCAAATTTTACAAGCCGCTCCTATTGAGACACCTAGTGAAACTATTAAAAATACAACTACCAATGATTTGGCAGATGACTCTAAATATGTTACTATTAAATCACCAATTATTGGTACTTTATACAGAAAACCATCTCCAGAAAAACCATTGTTTGTAGAAGTTGGAAGCGTCATTAATGTTGGTGATACTGTATGTATTATTGAAGCAATGAAGCTTTTCAATGAAATTGAATCTGAAGTTTCTGGAACCATTGTAAAAATCCTTATAGATGATTCATCTCCTGTAGAATTTGATCAACCTTTATTCTTAGTAGATCCTTCTTAATTTTTTTGTTGAAAGATTTCATTACAATCTTATAACGTTAAGAATAAAACGATACAATTATGTTTAAAAAAATATTGATTGCCAATAGGGGTGAAATTGCTTTAAGAGTAATTAGAACCTGTAAAGAAATGGGGATAAAAACTGTAGCTGTTTATTCTACAGCAGACGCGGAAAGCTTGCATGTGAAATTTGCAGATGAAGCTGTTTGTATTGGCCCACCTCCAAGTGCAGATTCTTATTTAAAAATGTCTAATATTATTGCAGCCGCAGAGATTACAAATGCAGATGCAATTCATCCTGGATACGGGTTCTTATCTGAAAATGCAAAATTCTCTAAGTTATGTGAAGAGCATGAAATAAAATTTATTGGAGCCACTGGAGAAATGATTGATCAAATGGGAGACAAAGCTTCGGCAAAATCAACCATGATTTCTGCAGGAGTTCCTTGTATACCAGGTTCTGAAGGAATTTTAAAAGATTTTCAAGAATGTGAAAAACTAGCAACAGAGGCAGGATATCCCGTAATGCTTAAAGCTACTGCTGGTGGTGGTGGGAAAGGGATGAGAGCTGTTTGGAAGGCTGAAGAGCTTCAAGATGCTTGGGACTCGGCCCGTCAAGAAGCAAAAGCATCTTTTGGAAATGATGCCATGTATTTAGAGAAACTAATTGAAGAACCAAGACATATTGAAATTCAAATTATAGGAGACTCTTTTGGTAAAGCATGTCATTTATCTGAAAGAGATTGTTCTGTTCAAAGACGTCATCAAAAATTAACGGAAGAAACTCCTTCTCCATTTATGACCGATGAATTAAGAGATAAAATGGGAAAAGCTTCCGTAAAGGCTGCAGAATATATTAAATATGAAGGCGCTGGCACTGTTGAGTTTTTGGTTGATAAGCACAGAAACTTCTATTTTATGGAGATGAATACTCGTATTCAAGTAGAACACCCAATTACAGAAGAAGTTATCAATTATGACTTAATTAGAGAACAAATCTTAGTTGCAGCAGGTGTTCCTATCTCTGGAAAAAACTACTTGCCAAAACTACACTCTATAGAATGTAGAATAAATGCAGAAGACCCTTATCATGGCTTTAGACCTTCGCCAGGTAAAATAACTACTTTTCATGCTCCAGGAGGGCACGGAATCCGCCTAGATACTCATGTATATTCTGGATATATGATCCCTCCAAATTACGACTCTATGATTGCCAAACTTATTGTAACTGCTCAGACTAGAGAAGAAGCTATTAATAAGATGAAAAGGGCTTTAGATGAATTTATAATTGAAGGTGTAAAAACCACCATTCCTTTTCACAGGCAATTAATGGATCATCCAGATTATATTGTTGGAAATTATACGACTAAATTTATGGAAAGTTTCGAAATGAACCCTAAATAAGGAGTACTACTTATAAAAAACAATTAAAAGGAAGAACATACATAATGTACTTCCTTTTTTTTATATTTGATACTTACACATTAAACTAATACACAACACTATGGCTTCTAAAATTAAAATTGATGGTATTGATAAAATTATTATCAAAAGGCTTGTTGAAGATGCTAGAACACCTATTTTGGCTATTGCAAGAGAGGTAGGAATTTCTGGAGCTGCCATTCATCAACGTTTACGTAAATTAGAAGGTTCTGATTTAATGGCTGGCTCAAGATTAATTTTAAACCCTAAAGCATTAGGATACACTACCACTGCTTTTGTAGGTATTTTTTTAGAGTCTGCTGCCATGTATTCTTCAGCTATAAAGAAACTAAAACAAATTCCTGAAGTAGTTGAAAGTCATTATACAACAGGTAATTGGGCTATCTTAATTAAGATTTTAAGTAAAAATAACGAAGACCTTATGTACTTACTTAATAATGATATTCAACGAATAAAAGGCGTATCTAGAACAGAGACATTTATATCTTTAGATCAACAAATTAATAGACAAATTACATTATAAGAAAAGCCTTAGCAGTAGTGCTAAGGCTTTTTAAGTATCTACGTTTGATAACTACTGTTTAATTATTTTGCGTAATAAAATAATTTTGTTTTTTCGTCTATACCACCAATCCACATTAAAATTTCATCTTCATGAGATGTAACAGAAGACCAGTATTTATTTGCTGCTTCATCCATTGGCGCTCCATAACTACTTTCTTCAAAAGCAGCAAAATCTGACCAAGTTTCGTAAAACATATATGAATGCCAATCCATTCCAGTACCGTACAAATGTCTACTTGCATACATAGCTACTGTTTTCCCACTGTCTTTGTTATCTTTTAAACTGCCAGAAATTAAACCTTCTGTAAAGTCTTTATTCCCCCCCCATTTAGTGCTGTACTTACTTAGAACAACTACTTTTTTGGTAGACCAGTCCATACTCTCACTTTCAAAACCTAATTTTTCCAAGCCTTCAAAAGTTCTAATTTGATCTGAATGACCTTCTATATACATTCCTAGATAACTCATATACTCTTCTTGCATTTTAGCTTGAGCTTCTTCTTCTAAGTTCATTGCTTTGATATTTTGACCAAGAATTTTGTTACTAATATCTGCATCTATAACTAGATCTTCTGCTGAGTTGTAAAAATCATAGATTGCATAGGTATAATCTCCCGCAAAAGCATGAGCAAAAATTCCTGAGCTAACAAGAACACGCTCTTTTCCAAGAGATAAGTTTGTAAACTTCTTATGTAATTCAAGAAAAGTTTCTGAATCCTGTCTTGGAACAGTCACATAAGTAATATTAACTACGTTCTGAGCAAATAATGCGAAAGAAACGGTTAATAGTAAAAAAGTAAATAGATTTTTCATCATAATAATTTAGTTAGTTAGTTATAAGATTTATAATGAATCAAAATTACAAAATTAATTGCAAATTAAAACTAATTTTGTAGTTTTGTTTTTAATCATTAAATTAATATAACCATGAAAAAAAATCTATTAAGTTCTTTAATTGCTATGTTTAGTGTTAACATTTTACTTGCTCAAATAGTTGTATTTAGCCTGTCTCTTATACACATCTGACGCTGCCGACGAATAGAGAGGTGT
>OJFR01000075.1_pt1 | contig 35696 bp, 32 predicted proteins | sample 1594121 | NCBI WGS metagenome assembly OJFR01 (sample SAMN05416812, study PRJEB24817) | seawater metagenome | isolation source: Sea water | place: Canada:Atlantic | collected 2013-07 | reverse complement strand
GCATGTGTTAAGCCTGCCGCTAGCGTTCATCCTGAGCCAGGATCAAACTCTTCATTGTATATCTTTAATAATATCTATGAATAAGTTTCAAAAGAATTTGTTTATCTAATTAAAAATAAAACATGGTTATTCTACTCTTTGTTTACGCTGTCAATTTCAATATTTTCAATGAACTAATCTAAAACCCTTAAAATGATAATCTCTCAACCATTAATCGTCCTAAATTTTTTGTAGAAATGTTAGACTCGAACTAACTACACCTTTGCTAAAATGCCTTCCAAAATCTCTGTGAACTTCGCTTGTTTTTCTAAGCGGTTGCAAATGTAAAAACTATTTTCTATTCAACAATAAAAAAAATAACTTTTTTTTAATCTTTTTGCAAGCACTCAGTTTTTTAATGAACTAGATATATTCTATTAAGACTATACCCCCAAATCGGGATGCAAAGATACTACTTATTTAAATCCTTAAACAAATAAAATATTGATTATTTTGTGAGAAAAGAGACTTACATATCTAATAAACTAAAAACCTATACGTTAGCTTTTACTTTTCTTTTTAGATACCTTCTTTTTATTCTTAGCAAACATCTTTTTATACTCTTCTACATCTATTTTACCTTTTCTAGATGCTGCTATTTTAGGGAAATCAAAGGTTAATTTTGTTTTTTGAGGTACTAGTCTCTCTTCAATGAAAGCTCTTTGAAGTATGTCTTCTATCAAATAGTCTTCATTTATTGACTCTGGGTGATACTCGCTTTTAAGCGATAGTTTAAATAAATTGGCTGTTGTATTGTACCAAAAAGCTTTCCAACCACTTCTTAATGTTTTAATATTGTTAAAAGTAGTCTTACCTGTTTGACGGTATATTAACTTTATTAATATACGACCTTCTGTACGGGTCATCTTTTTTAACTGATCTGTGAATTCTCCTTCAAGATACTTCTGAGCTCTTTTAGTGTAGTTTCTTTTTCTGCTTTTAGAGTTTATTCTTTCTAATCTAGCATTCAAAGAATCTAATCTTTGTGAAGCTGTTTTTGCGAAGGGATAGGCTTTAAATACTTTCCTTTGAAACCAATAATAATACCGAGCGTCTATTGCAGAGTTAAAATCATGTTTTGGCAGTACAGTAAATTCCTCTAGAGCAATTGTTAGCGTGTCTCCAGTTTTAACCAAAATATAATCCTCTAACTCTAGAGGAACTGAATCTTTTATTTGAGCTGTTAACAACAGAGGAATGAATGCTAAAAGTAGAAATGTGTTTTTCAATAGATGTATTTAAGATGCAAAGATATTATAATTAATAAAATATTTACTTTGAGATACGCAATGCTAGTGATAAAATATTTAAAAAAAATTCACAATAAGTGTTCCTATTTATTTTAAAAATCTGATAAATGGTTTATTTTTACACAAAACAGCAAACATATTATGACGAAAAATTCAATATTAAATAAAAAATCAATTGCATTTTTAGAAAAATACTTAAACAATGCAGCTCCTACTGGTTATGAGTGGGAAGGTCAGAAAATATGGATGGATTATTTAAAACCATACGTAGACGAATTTATTACAGACACCTACGGAACTGCTGTGGCTGTGATCAATCCTGAAGCTCCCTATAAAGTTGTCATAGAAGGTCATGCAGATGAGATATCTTGGTATGTAAATTATATTTCTGACAATGGATTAATTTATGTCATCAGAAATGGTGGTTCAGATCATCAAATTGCACCGAGTAAAATTGTAAATATCCATACCAAAGATGGAATTGTAAAAGGAGTATTTGGATGGCCAGCAATTCACACAAGAAATAAAGCAAATGAAGAAGCCCCAAAACCTGAAAATATATTTATTGACTGTGGCTGTAAAACCAAAGAAGAAGTAGAAAAATTAGGAGTTCATGTTGGTTGTGTAATCACTTACCCAGATGAGTTTCATATTTTGAACAAATCAAATTTTGTTTGTAGAGCTTTAGATAATAGAATGGGAGGGTTTATGATTGCTGAAGTTGCTAGACTAATCCATGAAAACAAAAAAGAGCTTCCGTTTGGTTTATACATTACAAATTCTGTGCAAGAAGAAATTGGATTGCGTGGTGCTGAGATGATTTCACATACAATCAAACCAAACTTAGCGATAGTTACCGATGTTACACACGATACAACTACGCCAATGATTGATCAAAAGAAAGAAGGGGCTATAAAAAACGGTGATGGACCTGTTATTGCCTATGCTCCTGCTGTTCAACAAAAGCTTAGAGATTTAATTACTGAAACAGCTGAAGAGAAGAACATTCCTTTTCAACGAGCTGCCTTATCTAGAGCAACAGGAACAGACACAGACGCTTTTGCCTACAGCAATGGAGGTGTTGCCTCAGCTCTAATTTCTTTACCGCTACGTTATATGCACACAACTGTTGAAATGGTTCATAGGGATGATGTAGAAAACGTGATTAAGTTAATTTATGAGACCTTACTTAAAATAAAAGGTGATGAAACTTTTTCTTATTTTGATTAAATAAAATGCTACAAAATCAGAAACAGCTTTTTGATATTCCTGAGGATATCAATTATTTAAACATAGCAAGTCAATCGCCATCTTTTAAGGCGGTTGAACAAGCTGGAATTTCTGCTGTTTTAGAAAAGAGTCATCCCTATAAAATTGTAACAGATACATATTTTGAACCTATAAAAGAGCTTAAAAAATTATTTGCAGCATTGGTTGAAGTAGAAGATTATAATAGAATTGCCAACATCCCTTCTGCTTCTTATGGAATGGCAACCGTTGCTAATAATATTACATTACATAAAGGTGAAGAAATACTTCTTATTGAAGAACAATTTCCTAGCAACTACTATGTTTGGGAAAAATTAGCTGCAAAATTTGAAGCAAAAATCATACTAGTTAAACGCCCAAAGACTGAAGTAAACCAAGGCATACAATGGAATAAAGCAATTTTAAATGCCATTAGCAATAAAACAGCCCTGGTTAGCTTAGGAAATATTCATTGGGCTAGCGGAACCTTATTTAATTTAAAGGCTATTCGTAAAAAAACAAGCAAACACAATTCGTTATTAGTTATAGACGGTAGTCAGTCTGTAGGTGCTTTTCCTTTTTCTGTAAAAGAAATTAAACCAGATGCTTTAATTTGTGCAGGATATAAATGGTTATTTGGACCTTATGGTTGTGGCTACGGGTATTTTGGATCGTATTTTGATGATGGAACTCCTATAGAAGAAAATTGGTCTAACAGGCTAAATAGTGAAAACTTAATTAATTTAACGAATTACGAATCTAATTACAAACCTCTAGCCAATAGATATTCTTCTGGTGAACATGCCAGTTTTATTTATGTAAAAATGCAAATAGCAGCCCTGAAACAAGTCTTAACATGGACTCCTATTGCTATACAAGCCTATTGTGAAGATATTACACAAGATGCTGTTATTGAACTTCAAAAAATGGGATGTTTTATTGAAAACCCAAAAGATAGAACACATCATTTGTTTGGCGTAAAGCTTCCAGAAAAATTGGATATTAATACTCTTAAAAAAGAATTAACTGCAGCAAAAATTTTTATTTCTTTTAGAGGGAAGTATATCAGACTTTCTTGTCATGTATACAACACAAAAGAAGATTTCAACTTCTTAATAGCATGTATTAAAACTGCGATGATTTAGTTTTTATGGATGAACTTATCGCTGTTTTAGATGTTAAAGGCAATGCAACAGGTAAAACTTGTTTAAAATCTATTGTTCACAAAACAGGATTATATCATGCCACGGTTCATATTTGGTTTTACACAAACAAAGGAAAGGTTCTTCTACAACAACGGGCAGCTTCAAAAATAATTTACCCATTACTTTGGGATGTTAGTGTTGCTGGACATATTAATGCTGCTGAAAGTTTTAAATCTGGTGCTGTCCGAGAAGTTAAAGAAGAAATTGGATTGACAATTAATGAAAATGATTTGGTTAAGGTTGGTGTTTTTAACTCCTTTCAAAAATACGATTCTGGCATTATAGACAATGAGTTTCATCATGTCTTTATTGCAGAGTTAAAGGTAGACCTCGATAAGCTCATTTGTCAAAAAGAAGAAGTTGAAGCTTTAAAACTAGTGACAACTAAAACATATTATGATCTTTTGAATGATGCTAAAACAAGCAATCATTTTATAGCTTCCAATAAAAAATACTACGAATTTGTTTTAAAAAAAATTCTAGAAAAACTGAATAACTAACCTTACAATAAAAAGACGCTTTTAAAAAAAAAAGCGCCTTTAATGACCTATAAATTAATCTTTTATGAAAACTCAAAGCTTTAAGAAAAGATTCAGAATATAAGAATTCATCTTTCTTTTCTAATTAAGTCAGCAATATAGGGATTTTGAGTTTTCATTCTTTTTTCATAGCTAATTTCTCCCCATGTACGGTTAAAAATATATATTGAAATTGCTTGTTAATTAAATCCCCTTCAATAATTACTTCAAAAGTATATGATACAAACACATGAACAGTGTCTTAAAGCGATACAAAAAGTGTCTTTTATCGATACATAATGTAACTTGTGTAGACACTTTTGAGCTATACATTTTTTTGCTTTTTTACAAAATGTTATCTTTGTAATCAAATGATCGCTTTAAAAACATATTATAAACAATTAAATTCTTCAGAAAGATTACATTCTGGAGAAACAGAACGTCCCATTCTATTTATGAGGATGTCTTATCTATGTCTTTGGCTTTTATGCATTGAGTAAATCCAGAAAAACTAAAATATTAGGTAAACGTTCAAGAAGTTGGACGTTTTTTTTATGTATTTATTTTTAAAAATGATGAATTAATTAATGACATATAAAATAACACGCATTGAGTATTAAACAATTGACAAAGAAACAATTGGCTACAAATGTGATCTCTAGATACATTCTGGACAGGAACCTTCTATACAAAATTTAACTCAAAATGCTGATTATCAATTTATTAATTGTTTTTTTTACTTGTTTAATTAAAAAAAATATTCATCTTTGCACCAAACTGAAGAACTATTTTTAGAGATCAATTAATTAACATGAAGTTTATGAAACAAGTAATACTATACAGAAATATTGACCTTCCCTATCGTGGGTTTTTCAATATGTATAAAAACAACATAGATAAGGAAGTCTGTAATCAAAAAAAATGCTTTGCACGTTTTTAAAAAAACGCACTAATCATTTCATTTAAAGACGCCTTATTAAGGTGTCTTTTTTGTTTTACAAAGTCTTGTTAAGTTACGGCATGTTTATTGATATTATTTATTATAAGATAGATAAAATCTTGTTGAAATAATTGCATAAATCCTTGATTTTTTGTATCTTAAGAATAATAAAAAGTAAATACTATGAAAACAACCATCCAATGCAAACACTAAACGAAAAAGGGTGTTTATTCACTAAAAGCTTCGCATTCTAAAATAAGGCTGCTTTTCTTCTAGCTAAAAAAACCTTTGAAGACATCAACCTGCGTTTCTTAAAAATTGCGAACGCTTCCTTTATTCTCGACCGATTAGAATTTTATGAGACCTACTATCTCCAAGATAGGCCTAGGAGTGCTCGGTAGACCTCAAAATTGACTAAAACAATTTGAAATTCTAGATGCTTTCTGCAGAAGGCAATAATTCTGAAATGAATGTAAGATAACATTTAGTCGGTAGCTCCGATAAAATACCTCTAACCATTCATCTCTTCACAAACGCTGTTTTTACGGCATAGGAATTTATTGTCCAATTTTAAAAATTAAACACATGAAAAATTTAAAAAGAATATTCATTATATGTATAGTAAGTTTATATATAAGCTCCTGTACAGACATCATTACAGACAACGATCTAGAAATGATAGACAACATTGAAAATACTGAAGTAACGACTGAAACAGCAGCCTTTATTGATGATGATGAAGATTATGAAGATAATGGAAAAAAAGGAAACTAATCTTTTTGAAGTTATAAATACCAAGCCTTTAGTTTATAACTAAAGGCTTTTTTTAGTAGATTTGTTTTTTACTTAATTTTACCCCTTTTGAAAAACAGTATCTTAATTAAGATTTTATTGTGCCTATGTTGTGTCTTTTTTATTGGGATAGCTTGCACTTCTTCTATTTCAAAAGAAAAAAAACCAAGTAAGGATACCTCAAAACAAGACAGCATAGCCCTCTGGATCAAAGCTTCAAAAAATAAAAAACTTACGAGTTCTCAACAACAAAAACAGCTAGAAAAGGCCTATTTAAAACTTCAATCTACTACAAAAGATACCCTACATGCAAAAAATTTAAGTAGCATAGCCTATCGGTATTTAGAACTAAAAGATGCTACAGCTTTTCACAAAATAAACAACGAAACACTGCAACTTGCTCTACAACTAAAAGATTCCTTTGCGATTGCAGATGCTCATTGGAGTTATGCCAATTATTATTATTATAATGAAAATTATGAAAAATCCTATTTTCATTATAATATTGCCTACAATCATTTTGAAGGCATCCAACGAGACTTTGAGACTGCCAAAATGCTTTACCAAATGTCATTTATTAAAGGAATTTATAGAGATTATACGGGTAGTGAAGTACTTATTATTGAAGCCATTAAAAAATTTAAAGCATTAAAAAATTATGAACAATTATATCTTTCATACAAATTCTTGGGTAGCTTACAAAAAGATATCCAAGAATACGACAAGGCCTTATTCTATGAAGAAAAGGCACTTGCTTATTTAGACAGGTTTGAAAATAAAAAAAACTACAGGTCTGGTATTTTCAACAATATTGGAAATACTTACCGTCATAAAAAAAATTATACTAAGGCCATTGAATATTATAACAAAGCCTTGAGTAAAAAAAATCGTCCAGACAAATTGGCAAGAACCACTAACAATAAAGCCTATTGTAAATTAATGCTTCACGATACCTTAGGCATCCAGCAAGAATTATTTAGAGCTCTAAGAATACGCGATAGTTTGAATAATAATAATGGTATTATAGCAAGTAAAATTAACATTGCTAGGTATTATGAATATGCCAAAAAAATTCCACTGGCCTTTAAATATGCCCAAGAGGCCAATATAATGGCAAAGAAACTTAAAAATGGATTAAATTATTTAGAAACACTGCAGCAGATGGCAAATCTAGATCCTAAGAATGCCAAACAGTATTTAGAGCGTTATATACAATACAATGATAGCTTAATTGGTGTAGAACGCAGGGTACAAAATAAGTTTACCCGTATAGAATTTGAAACCGATGAACATATTACAGAGAACAAACTTTTAGAACAGCAAAAAAATTGGATCTATCTGGGAAGTTTTGGCATGCTACTTATTATTTCACTCCTCTATTTTTTAAAAGTACAGAAATCTAAAAATGAAAAGCTACTCTTAGAAACAGCACAGCAAAAAGCCACCGAAGAAATTTATTTGTTAACTCTAGAACAACAGGCTATTTTAGAAGAAAAGAAAGTACAGGAACGCAATAGAATTTCTCAAGAACTGCATGATGGTATTTTGGGGAAACTTTTTGGCACTCGTATAAACCTTGGTTTTTTAGAAATTACTAAAAATAAAAAGGTACAGGAGCAACACCAGTATTATTTAGAAGAACTTCAAGATATTGAAAAAGAAATACGAGATGTTTCGCATCAATTAAATACAGATACAACAAATACTGATATCAATTTTACCAATCTTATTGCGCAATTACTTCAAGATAAAAGTATTCTAGGAAATTTTAAATATGAACTTACATTAAGTGAGCAAATTTCATGGAAAACAGTAAATGAACTTGTAAAAGTTAATTTATACCGTATTATTCAAGAATCTTTACAAAATATTATTAAGCATGCCAATGCAAGCCAAGTTTTATTAGCTTTTAGCAAAGAACAAGAACACCTTGTTGTAGAACTTACAGATAATGGTATTGGATTTAACAGCAACAAAACTACCAAAGGAATTGGGCTCAAGAATGCACATTCTAGAATACAGAAATTAAACGGAAAATTTCATCTATCGTCTGTTAAAAACCAAGGAACTTCAATTCATATTCAACTACCCATAACTATTACCATATGAACAAATACACCGCATTAATTATAGATGATCATCCTATAATTTCAGAAGCCTATAAAAGTGCTCTTTTACAAGTTCAAAAACAGCAGGAAAATATATCTTTTAATATTCATATTGCACATAATTGCGATACTGCCAAAGAAATTATCAGCGATTTTTCTGATAGAAAAAAAACAATAGATTTGGTGTTTTTAGACATAAGTATTCCACCCTCTAAAGATAAAAAATTACTTTCTGGAGAAGATGTAGGACTAATGATAAACAGGGTATTTCCTTCATCTAAAATAATTGTCTCTACCACTTTTAATGATAATTACAGAATACAAAGTATTTTAAAAAATATGAACCCTGATGGATTTTTAATTAAAAATGATGTGAGCCCAAAAGAATTGGTTTCCTCTATTGTAGAAGTGCTTACAAACCCTCCTTACTACAGTAAAACAGTGATGAAATTATTTAGAAACCAGCTAACCAATGATTTTATATTAGACGATATAGATCGAAAAATTTTATATGAATTATCTCTTGGAACCAAGCTAAAAAATATTGAGAATGTGCCACTCTCTACGTCTGGGATTTTGAAAAGAAAACGGCATTTAATGCAAATTTTTGATCTTGAAAGCTCTGATGACAGAGGTTTAATTATTATGGCAAAAGAAAAAGGATTTATCTAAGGTATTAAATTTTTGCTTGGTAGGTATACAAATCATAATACCTCCCCTTGGCTTCAATTAACTCATCATGTGTACCCCTTTCTGCAATATTTCCGGATTCAATTACTAATATTTGATCTGCTCTTTTTATGGTACTTAACCTGTGTGCTATAACAATAGTAGTTCTATTTTTTACCAATTCAGACAAACTTTTCTGAATTAAAGATTCACTTTCTGTATCTAAACTAGACGTTGCTTCATCTAAAATAATAATTTTTGGTGCTGCTAAAATAGCTCTAGCAATTGCCAAACGCTGTCTTTGCCCTCCAGATAACTTTACGCCTCTTTCACCAATTAAGGTATCTAAACCATTTTCAAAACGGTCTGTAAACTCATTTACATAGGCCGCTTTTACAGCGTTTTGCAATTCACTCTCTGTAGCATTAGGTCTCGGAAAAAGTATGTTTTCCCTTATGGTTCCCTCAAATAAAAATTCGTCTTGTAGCACAACCCCTAAATGTTTTCTATAACTAGATAATTTTACTTTAGACATGTCTTGATGGTCTATGGTGATTTTTCCTGAAGTTGGGTTTAAAAAAGTAGCAGACAAACCAGCAATGGTAGATTTTCCGGAACCAGAGCTTCCTACCAAAGCTGTGACCGAACCGGGTGGTACATGAAAATTTATATTATGTAGTACTTCTTTTCCTTCTTCATATGAAAAAGAAACATCTTTAAAAACGAGGTCTCCATGTATCTTTTTAATAACTACTGTTCTTCCTTTGTCATCTTCTTCTGCTTCCATATTCATAAGCTCTTCCGTTCTATCTAAACCAGCCAAAGCTTCTGTTAACTGACTTCCAATATTACTCATCTGAACTATTGGAGCTATCATAAAACCTAAAAGTAAGGTGAACTTTAGAAATTCTCCAGTGGTAAGTTCACCTTCAATCATATAATAACCACCTATTCCCATAATTCCAACGGAAGCTAGTCCTAACAAGAAGGTAGATGAACTAGTCATAACAGCAGTTGCTGTTAAACTTTTTTTCACATTCTGAAATAACAAGTCAACACCTTTTTCAAAAGTTTCATTTTCTTGATCTTCTGCATTAAAAGCCTTTATAACCCTAACACCTGCCAAAGTCTCTGTTAATCTTCCTTTTACATCTGCATTAATTTTTCCTCGATTTCTAAAAATTGGGCGAATGTATTTAAATGCTTTTAAAGCTATAATTCCAAAAATACTAACTGGTAAAAAAACAAACAATGTCATCCAAGGGTTGATTTGAATTAGTAATACAAGGGAGAGGATTGCAGTAATTATTCCTCCAACCAATTGCACCAAACCAGTACCAATTAAATTTCTAACACCCTCTACATCACTCATGATTCTAGAAACTAAGGCGCCAGATTTTGTATTATCGAAAAAACTAATAGGCAACGAAAGCACTTTCTTTTGAACTTGAGCTCTTAACTCTGAAATAAGATACTGAGCTTGAACACTTAAAATTCTGGTTAATAAAAATGAAGTAATAGCTTGAATTAATAAAGCAAAACCAACAACCCATAATAGTTGATACAAAGAGTCTATATCTTTATTTGGATAAATATCATCTAATAAATCTTTAGATTTTAAGGGCAGTACAAAACCAGACAACCTGTTAATTAAAATAAGAAATAAGCCAAGAAAAACTAAGTTACGCCTTGGCCAAATAATAGTTTTAAAAGCCTTTGCCATGGTTACTTTTGGCTTTTCTTTAGATTCTTTATAATGTTGCATAGTGTTATGGTAGGATTGAAAAATTACTTTTTACAAGTCAATTAACATGCCAACACAATAGTAACTGACAGATTAACAAATTAATTGATTTTTGACAAGATAAAACTATATTCGCTAAATGGATTTAGATATTTTAATGAATCTTCTTATTAGTAATTGGCACATTATATTATTGTTTTTTGTGATTGCCATACTATATTCTTCAGTTGGTTTTGGCGGAGGCTCTAGTTACCTTGCTATTTTAGCTTTAACTGGCATTGCGTTTACTCAGATTAGAGCTATTTCTTTGTTGTGTAACATTGTTGTAGTAGGTCTAAATGTTTTTTATTTTCAGAGGCAAAAACTATATGACTGGAAAAAAGTAATTCCAATGATAGCTTTTAGTATACCCTTAGCTTTTGTTGGAGGTTTTATACAAATAAGTGAACACTTCTTTTTTATTCTGTTAGGGTGTACACTATTAATTGCTGCAATTACCATGTGGTTTTCAAAAAAAATTATTTCAAGTCACGTAGCTGCATCTGTTTTTACTTTTTCTAAAAACACTAGTTATGCTGGTATTATTGGTTTTATTTCTGGAATGGTAGGAATTGGTGGTGGAATTTTTTTAGCTCCATTATTACACATTAGACAATGGGACTCTCCTAAAAGAATTGCCGCTACTGCAAGTCTCTTTATTTTACTGAATTCAATCAGTGGTATTTTGGGGCAATCTTTTAATTCTAATTTCTATATAAACTGGAACCTCACACTTCTACTCTTAGTAACCGTTTTTATAGGTGGTTTTATTGGCAGCAGAATTGGCAATCAGTATTTGTCACCTATTCAATTAAAAAAAAGCACAGCAGTTCTTATTGCTTATGTTAGTATTCGTATCCTTATAAAACATCTATTATAATTTAAATTTACATATGTTAAATTTGTTTATATATATATTTGTTTTGTTAAACAAAAATACATATCTTTACGTATGTTTAAATTTCTACCCCCTAAAAGGTACAATTATAGACTACTAAACCATTGAGTCTATACTTTATGGTTTTTTTGTGTTTAAAATCTACTATCTTCTGATTTTTTAAAAATTTAAGCTAAACTTTATTTAAGTTTAGAAATACTGTCATGAATTCGTTGTTGGATAATTTTAATGATCCTTTTGTGTATTTCTGAAGAATATTTAAAATACAAATCATATTCTTGAATTGAAAAATGACCTACAATAAACCCTATACTAATATTCTTATAGGCTATATCCTTTGTGAAGATTGAATTAATTTGATTCAACTTATCTTTTTCAGAATAGTTTTCAAAATCTATTTTTCTTTTTTGAAGGTAGTTTTTAAATGAAATTAATAACAAATGATGTTGCATTTTCACAATTGGACGGATTGTAGTGTTTTGAAAGCTCTCTATTTCACTAGTTCCCTCTTGAAGTAAGTTTTGAAGTAATGGGCGTTTTTTTTTATTCATCTAACAAATCATCTAGTTCTAATTGATAATCATATTGTAAATCTTCATGCAAAGTAGAAATGGCTTTTTTTATCATTAATAATTGCCTATCGTACACATTTTGTAGACGGGGACTTTTTGAAATAGAGGGCTTCATTTTTTTTAACTGAATGCAAAAATGAAGCAATAGCTGTACTTCGGTTTCTTTTTTCTTCGAATACCGTATGTACTTTTTAGTAAGTGTTAGAATTTTACGAACACTTTTTCTAATATAGAAAAAACTCTTTGTATTAACAGCTTCAAAAAGATCAACTATGTATTCTTTTACGCTATTTATATACATTTCTTCGTCATGTGCCTCAAATAATAAATACGTAAGTAATTCTTTATTCTCTTTTTTAAATTTAGATAGCTGAAGACATAGTTCAACCAAATCTTGAGAAGATCTGTGATGTAATTCGTCTTTTATTTTTTTAACTGTTACTGCTTTCATAAAGTAACTATTTTAAAATATCTCATTTATTAAAAATGACAGCGTTGTTTAGCTATTTTTTTAACAAAAAAGAAGTTATATTTCCTTCAATTCTCTCAAGAACATTTGAGGTACTAGCTTTTACGAATACATCACCTGTTATCTGTTCAAATAACTCTATATACCGATCGGATATTTCTATAATCTTTTGGTCTGTCATTTCTGGAATGATATCATTATCATTTCCTTGAAAACCGTTTTCTATGAGCCACTGACGAACAAACTCTTTAGATAATTGTTTTTGACTTTCACCTTTAGACTGTCTCTGCTCATAACCTTCTTGGTAAAAATATCTTGAAGAGTCTGGTGTGTGAATTTCGTCTATAAGCACTATTTTACCCTCTTTTGTTTTGCCAAATTCATATTTTGTATCTACTAATATTAGACCTCGTTCTGCGGCAATTTCTGTTCCTCTTTGAAATAACTTTCTTGTGTAATCTTCTAAAATTAAATACTCTTTTTCTGAAACTATTCCTTTTGCAAGAATATCTTCTCTAGAGATATCTTCATCGTGTTCTCCATTTTCTGCTTTGGTAGAAGGCGTAATAATTGGTAAAGGAAACTGATCGTTCTCTTGCAGCCCTTCTGCCATTTCAACACCACATAACATTCTTTTACCTGCTTTATATTCTCTAGCGGCATGTCCTGATAAGTAGCCACGAATAACCATCTCTACTTTAAAAGGATCACATAAATGACCGATAGCTACATTCTCATCTGGATTGGCCAGTAACCAATTTGGAACCAAATCTTCTGTCTCTTTCATCATTTTAGTTGCTATCTGATTCAAAATTTGCCCCTTAAACGGTATTTGTCTAGGCATAATAACATCAAAAGCAGACAATCTATCAGAAGCAATCATAACCAACAACTCATCATTAATATTATAAACCTCTCTTACTTTACCTTTGTAAACAGATTTTTGATTGGGAAATTGAAAATTGGTTTCGTTTATGGTATTCATCATATTAATAATTGAAAGTTGCAAAAGTAATTAAAGACTATTAGAATTAATCAGTTTCAATGCCTTTATAGGCAGTAATAATACTTTTTACTAATTTGTGCCGGATAACATCTTTATCATCTAGGTAAATCTGTGCAATTCCATCTATATCTTTTAAGGCTAATAAAGCTTCTTTTAAGCCAGAGATTTGTTTGCGAGGTAAATCTATTTGACCAGGGTCTCCATTTATAACAAACTTTGCGTTTTTACCCATTCTGGTTAAAAACATTTTCATTTGGTTGTGCGTAGTATTTTGAGCTTCATCTAAAATCACAAAAGCATTGTCTAATGTTCTTCCTCGCATAAAAGCCAAGGGTGCAATTTGTATGACTCCCTTTTCTAAGTGAGATTCTAATTTCTCATGTGGTATCATATCTCTTAAGGCATCATATAATGGTTGCATATAAGGATCTAATTTTTCCTTTAAATCACCAGGTAAAAAACCTAAATTCTCGCCAGATTCTACAGCTGGTCTGGTTAAAACAATTTTTTTAACTTCTTTTTCTTTTAGAGCTTTTACAGCTAACGCAACTGCAGTATATGTTTTTCCTGTACCTGCTGGACCAACTGCAAAAAGCATGTCGTTTTTTTGCATCATAGAAACCATTTTACGCTGATTTTCTGTTTGTGGCTTAATAAGTCTTCCGTTTACACCATGTACTAAAACATCTTTAGCCTTTATACTTGAGGACTTTACTTCTTTTCCTGTTGATGTTAAAATTCGTTCAATACTATTTTCGTCTAACTTATTATATCGATTAAAATATTTTATCAGCATCTCTAGTCGCTTTTCAAACTCATCTAACAGTTCAGACTCTCCATAAATTTTTAGTTTAGACCCGCGAGCAACAATTTTAATTTTTGGAAAGTATCTTTTTAATTGTTCTACAGTACTATTGTGTGCGCCAAAGAAATCATTTGGGTTAATTTCAGTAAGCTCAATGATGCGTTCGTTCAAATGTTTGTGGTTTATTAGAGTTATTAAATAATACAACTTAAAAATAGTGAATAAATTTTCAGAAATGTTTAGCTTTGTATGAATTTTTTGAGCAACTTTTACACATTTAATTAACAGCCAAATTTTAATGTCTATTATAACATTAACTACTGATTTTGGAACAAAAGACCACTTTGTTGGTGCCGTAAAAGGAGCCATATACTCAGAATTACCTGATGCTAAAATTGTAGACATTACGCATCATATTTCTCCATTTAACATTACAGAAACTGCCTATATACTAAAAAACTCTTATAAAAGTTTTCCTGAAGGAACCATTCATATTATTGGTGTAGACTCTGAATTGAGCGAAACAAACAAGCACATTGCACTGGAGTTAGACAATCATTATTTTGTGTGTCCAGACAATGGATTAATTTGTATGATTACCAAAGACATTAAGCCAACAAAGGTTGTTGAAATTAATATTCACGATAGAATAGAAAGCAGTTTCCCTGTGTTAGATGTTTTTGTGCAAGTAGCTTGTTTTATCTCTAGAGGGGGTAATCTAACAGTGATTGGAAAAGAAACATCTACCTATAAGGAAATGACAGAAATTCAACCAAAGGTAAGCCAAGATCAAAAAATGATTACAGGAGGTGTTATTTATATTGATAATTATGGCAATATTATTAGTAACATAAATAAAAAGCTTTTTACAGATATTGGAAAAGGAAGAGATTTTAAAATTTCTGCAGCTAGATATACCTTCACAAAAATAGTGAACAAATACAACGAAATACTTGGTGAAAACACCTCAGATGCACGCCAGTTTGACGGAAATAGATTGGCTTTATTTAATTCTGCTGGTTATTTAGAAATTGCAATTTACAGAAGTAATTTAAAAACTGTTGGTGGGGCTTCAACATTGCTTGGATTAGATTATAGAGATACCATAACCATAGAATTTATTTAAAAATACATGTTAGTTAGAATTGTAAAGATGAGTTTTCATCCAGAACATATAGAAACTTTTCTTGCTAATTTTGAGACAAAAAAAGAACTTATAAGGAAAAGTAAAGGCTGTAACTTGCTAGAATTGTATAGAGAGCAACATAATTCATGTGTGTTTTTCACTTACAGCTATTGGGATTCTGAAAAAGATTTAAATAATTACAGAGATTCTCAATTATTTAAAGAGGTATGGTCTAACACAAAAATACTGTTCAATTTAAAACCAGAAGCCTGGAGTGTTGACAAAATTTTACGGTTAAGCTAATGGAAAAATTTAATTTTAATTTATTTCCTGAATTAAGTACAGAAAGACTCATACTTAGACAGCCTAATTCTAAAGATTCTAAAGCTGTCTATCTTTTAAGGTCAAATAAAAAAATTAATGAGTTGATTTCTAGAAAAATGCCTCAAAGTATTTCAGAAACCACTAAATTTATAGCTGAGTTAAACAAACGATTTAAAGATAAAAAAAATATCTTTTGGGTAATTGTCTCAAAGAAACACAACCAAATAATTGGCACCATTGGATATCAAAACTTTAATAACAACTTTTCTTATGCAGAAATTGGTTATGAATTACATCCAGATAATCATAAGAAAGGATATATGAATGAGTCATGCAAAGCCGTTCTTAATTTTGGATTGTATTCAATGAATTTAAAAACTATTGAAGCGTTTACTCACAAAGACAATGAAGCTTCAAAAGCCTTGCTAAAAAAACATCAATTTGTTTTTCAAGTTGAACGAAGAGAAGATGGTTTTGAAAATAATAGAATATTTAAATTAAAAAAATAAACAGCAAAACAATGCTTGCCATTTTAAAAAAGGAATTTAATTCATTTTTTGCCTCGCCAATTGCCTATTTGGTTATTGGAATTTTCTTATTAATAAATGGATTGTTTTTATGGGTTTTTAATGATGATTTTAATATTTTAAATGCTGGCTTTGCAGACCTTACTAGTTTTTTCTATTTGGCGCCATGGTTGTTATTATTTCTAGTTCCTGCCATTACTATGAAAACATTTGCAGATGAATTTCAAACAGGAACCATCGAAATTTTAAAAACAAGACCCATCACTAATTTTCAGATTATTTTAGGTAAGTTTTTTGCGGTTTTACTATTAATTATTATTGCTGTCATTCCAACCTTTGTGTATGTGTATTCTATACACCAATTAGGCAATCCAATTGGGAATATAGATTATGGAAGTACCATAGGTTCTTATGTTGGTTTGCTTTTACTAGCCAGTTCATATGCTTCTATAGGTGTTTTCACCTCCTCTATCTCTAAAAATCAAATTGTTGCTTTCTTACTAGGTATTGTTATTGCCTTCTTTTTCTACTATGGATTTGATGCCGTTGCTAATTTATTTGGAAGCTCATCTTATACTGTAAAATTGTTTGGAATGAACGAACATTTTAAGAGCATTAGCAGAGGTGTACTAGATACCAGAGATGTATTATACTTCTTCAGTATTATTGTTTTCTTTTTATTCATCACCAAACAAAAATTGACGAATGAGTAAAAAGTTAAAACATAGTATATATCTATTTATTACATTAATAGTACTAAATATTGTGAGTCAAGATTTTTATAACAGAATTGATTTAACGACAGACAATAGATATACATTGGCTAAAGTAACTAAAGATATCGTAGCTAATATAGACAAACAACTTATTGTAAAAGTTTATTTAGAAGGAGATTTTCCTTCAGAATTTAAACGCTTACAAATAGAAACTAGGCAGTTTTTAGAAGAATTAAATGCTAAAAACTCTTTTATTAAAATTCAGTTTTTACGCCCAGACAATCAAAGAGAACGATTGATTAAAGCAGGAATGATTCCTAGTCAGTTAACGGTAAAGGAAGATGGCAAATTATCTAATGCCATTATTTTTCCTTGGGCAGAAATTGTGTACAAGAAGAAAACCAATATTGTTTCTTTGCTTCCAAATGCAGCGGCACAATCTCAAGAAGATCAGCTAGAAACTGCTGTAGAAAATTTAGAGTTTTCTTTTAGTAATGCCATCTATAAACTTCAAGAAGAAAAACAAAAAAAAGTAGCTGTGCTCTCTGGAAATAAAGAATTATTAGACATACAGTTATATTCTTTTTTAAGCGAAGTAACTAAAAAACATAGATTGGCAAAATTTACCTTAGATTCTGTAGCTACTAATTCTGAAAAGAGCTTACAAAACCTTCAACAATTTGATCTTGCCATTATTGCAAAACCAACAGAATCTTTTACAGAAAAAGAAAAGTTAGTGCTAGATCAATATATCATGAACGGTGGAAAAACATTGTGGATGCTAGAAAATGTTCAAGCAGACACAGATAGTTTATTTAAAGATGGTAAAATGTTAGCCTATCCGAGAGACCTTAATTTGACCGATTTTTTCTTCTCTTACGGTTTGAGGGTTAATGTAACATTAATTCAAGATTTATATGCAGCAAAAATCCCTTTAGCTACTGGTAATATTGGAAATAAACCACAGTTTCAAAATTTAAACTGGTTTTATCATCCATTGGTTTCTGGAAATCAAACTCATGCTATATCAAAAAATATAGCTCCTGTTAGATTGCGATTTGCAAATCAAATAGACACCCTACAAAACAGTTTACAAAAGACTGTTTTATTAATGAGTTCTATGTTAACTAGAAAAACAGGAACTCCAGCTATTATAGCATTAGAGAGTATTGCTAAAGAACCTAAAGAAGAAGATTATTCATCTGGTTTTCAAATATTTAGTTTACTTATAGAGGGTGATTTTACTTCTATGTATGCAAACAGAATAAAACCATTTAACATAAAGAAATTCAGCAAAAAAAGCAGCCATAATAAAATGATCGTTGTTTCTGATGGAGATATTGGAAGAAATCAATTACAAAAAGGAAAACCTTTTGATTTGGCCCAAGATAAATGGACTGGAGAACAATTTGGGAACAAAGATTTTTTATTAAATGCAGTAGATTATTTATTAGACGATAATGGCTTAATTGAATTAAGAAATAAAAATGTGCAAATTAATTTATTAGATAAAGAGAGGGCTTACCAAGAAAGAACTTTCTGGCAGTTTGTAAACATTGTCTTACCACTACTGGTTTTATTAACTTTTGGTTTTGTATTTCAGTATATAAGAAAAAGAACCTATTCTTAGATAGTATTATTAATATCATTTCGAGAGCCTCAATGATAGTTCTAAAGACTTGCTAAGCTTTCAAAAGACTTCATGACTAAGTATATCTGTAACTCAGATGACATGCTGAGCTAATAGAATTATACTCTAAATTAAAATTCTATAAAGTCTAAATTTCTAACAAATTATCATGAATAATCTGGTAACCCAAGACTTCTTGCAGCTTTTTAGAACTTATTATTTTATATCTTAATTGTGGATTTTCTTCAAATATTGGAGGATCAAAATTTAAGCTTTTTCTAGCATTTGTATAAAACTCTTTTCTAGTTGGATGATCGTTAGAGCAAGCATTAAAAGTTGTATTCCAGCAATTTTGATCAATGATTTCATGAATAATTTCAATACAATCTTCTTGATGTATCATATTCACAAACCCGTTAGGTTGTGGTATTGTTTTCCCATTTTTAAACCAACTGCCTGGATGTCTTCCAGGCCCAAATAAGCCAGCAAAACGAATGATAGTTGTTTCAAAATAAGTATTTTCTCTGAAGAGACTTTCTATCTCTGACAAAGGAGTATTCATTGTTTTTGTTTCTTCAGAAACTACTGAATTTGAAACTGAATATACAGAAGTAGAACTAATGAAGATAACTTTTTGAATAGATGAAAGTTCTAGTTGTTGAATGAAACGTTCATAAGCATCAATATCTTTAGATGTTATAGCTATTAAAAGTATATCTGAAGTTAAAAATAAATCAAATTCTTCAAATTCTGTAATATCAATTAAATAGGCTTCAATTTCTAAAGCTTCTAATTCTTGAATTTTAATTTCTGATGTTGTAGATCCTTTCACAGAAAAGCCTTCACTTAGTAAAGAAACTGCCATTGGTTTTCCTAACCAACCACAACCAAGTATGCTAACACTCTTCATCACAACAATTTTCATGCTTTACAAACTTGCAACTAACTACCGCTAGTAATGCTCCTATAATTGGAGCTAATATATACAACCAAAGTCCTTCAATATTTCCAGAAACAATATTTGGTGCTAAAGAACGTGCAGGATTCATAGAAGCATTGGTAATAGGTCCGGCAAAAAGAGCTTCTAGTAAAACAACCCCTCCAATTGCAATTCCAGCCATCATACCTGTCTCTTTACTTCCTGTAGAAACATTAATAATAACAACCATTAAGAAAAATGTAAGAATCAATTCTAATACAAAGGCTCTCCAAACATCAACAGAAGGAATAGTAGCACCTAATAATTCACTTTTAGGAAATAACCACATTAAAAGCAAACTTGCAGCAAAAGCACCTGCTGTTTGAAAAAAAATATACTTTGGTACTTCTTTCCAAGAAAACTTCTTTGCATAGGCAAATGCAATAGATACTGCAGGATTAAAATGTGCTCCTGAAATTTCTCCAAAAGCGTAAATCATAGCCATTACTATTAATCCCCAAGTAATTCCAATTCCAACATGAGTAACATCCCCACCAGTTACTTCGTTAATTGTCATGGCTCCTGTTCCGCAAAAAACCATGGCAAAGGTTCCAATAAATTCTGCAATATAATTTTTCATTTACACGCTGTTTATTCTCTTAATTGATAACTTTTATGCAAAGATACATTTGTTTAGGTTAGCTTTTCATTATGTTTTACCTTGCTAATTCATTTTTTTAAGCTATAAATCATGAATAAAATTATTTTATTAGTCTTTTGCTCGTTAGCCTTTAGTTGTTCAACTTCAGAAACTAACTTAAGTTCTCTAAACGAACAAGATCGATGGAACCACAGAGCCGAGAATACAGAAATTATACGAGATGACTTTGGTATTCCTCATATTTATGGAAAAACAGATGCCGATGCTGTATTTGGAATGCTATATGCTCAATGTGAAGATGATTTTAATAGAGTAGAACGAAATTACATTTGGGCAATTGGTCGTTTGGCTGAGGTAGAAGGCGAAAAAGCCTTGTATAGTGATTTAAGAGCCAACTTATACATGACCAAAGAAGAAGCAATTATAAATTACGAAAAAAGCCCTAAATGGCTTCAAGAACTTTGTGTTGCATTTGCTGATGGTATTAACTTTTATTTAAAAAACAACCCTCAAGTAACTCCTAAGTTAATTACTCATTTTGAGCCTTGGATGCCAATGTATTTTAGTGAAGGTTCCATAGGAGGAGATATTGAAAGGGTGTCTACTAAAAAAATAAAAGATTTTTATGGTCCTCAAAAAAATTCAAAAAAATTAGCAATTTCTGATGGCTTAATTAGATTAAAAGATGATGAACCAAGAGGTTCTAATGGTTTTGCAATAGGTGGAGAAAAAACAGCTTCAGGAAATGCCATGTTATTAATAAATCCTCATACCTCTTTTTTCTTTAGAGGAGAATCTCATGTTGTTAGTGAAGAAGGATTAGATGCGTATGGAGCTACAACCTGGGGTCAGTTTTTCATCTACCAAGGCTTTAATGAAAAAACTGGTTGGATGCATACCTCAACAGGAACTGACATTATAGACGAATTTACAGAGACTATTGTAAAAAGTGATGCAGGAATTCAGTATCAATATGGAAAAGAATTGCTTCCAGTAGATTCTGTAAAAGTTTCATTAGACTATACAACAGACAAAGGAGTATCTTCAAAAGATTTTACCATGTACAGAACACACCACGGCCCCATTACACATGTCGAAGGTGAAAAGTGGGTGGCAACTGCTCTAATGTGGAGCCCTATAAAAGCATTAGAACAATCGTTTACTAGAACTAAAAACTCCAATCATGATGAGTTTTATAAGATGATGGATATTAGAACCAATTCTTCTAACAATACTGTTTATGCAGATGCAGATGGAACCATTGCCTACTACCATGGAAATTTTATTCCTAAAAGAAATGAAAAATTTGATTATACAAAACCTGTAGATGGAAGCAATCCGGCAACAGACTGGAAAGGCTTACACGAATTAGAAGATAATATTTTTGTTAAGAACCCTCCTACTCATTGGATTCAAAACTGTAATTCTACTCCATTTAGTTCTGCTGCAGAATACAGTCCTAAAAAAGAAGATTACCCTGAATATATGTCTTCATTTCCAGAAAACTTTAGAGGAATGCATGCCATTCCCCTGTTAAAAAAAGCAGAAGACCTTACTTTAGAATCTTTAATTAAACTTGCTTATGACCCTTATCTTCCTGGAGCAGAAAAACTTATTTCAGGATTGTTAGATGCTGCTAAAAAAACACCTGTAAAATCTCGTGAAGCTAAAGAGGCTATTGAATTACTAAAAAAATGGAATTTCACAGTTTCTATAAGTTCCATAGAAATGACTTTAGCTCAATTTTACATTAACACCTATTATAAATCTGGAAAAATTCCAATAATGTCTCTGGGAAAAAGAACTTCAAGATTGGCCCGTTTTGAATATATGAGTACTGATTCTTCACCCAAAGAGCGTCTGGCTATATTTGAAGAAAGCTTACAAAAACTAACCGTAGATTTTGGCTCTTGGAAAACTCCGTGGGGAGAGTTTAATAGATATCAAAGGAATGATGGAAAAATTATTCAAGATTTTAATGACAACAAACCAAGTTTTCCTGTAGGAATGGCCTCGGGTAAATGGGGAGCTTTGGCTTCTTTTGGGACTCAGTTTGGAGACCAAACCAAGCGTCAGTATGGAACTTCTGGAAATAGTTTTGTAGCTGTGGTAGAGTTTGGAGAAAAAGTGACTGCTAAAACAATCTTAGCTGGAGGTCAGAGTGGAGACCCAAATTCTCCTCATTTTGATGATCAAGCCATTCCGTACATAAAAGCTACATTTAAAGATGTTGCTTATTATAAAAAGGATGTTTTAAAACGTGCAAAAAAAATCTATAAACCTGGAAAAAAATAGTAACAAAATTTTCAACAACTTAAAATAATTGTATTTTTACAACTCAATAATCTAAAATTAATCATGAAAAAATCTTTTCTAAAAACAGTACGTATTGTAGCTTTTACAGTTGCAATCTCTCTAACAAGCTGTAACAATTCTACTACTACTGAAACAGTTAAAGAAACTGAACCCGTAGTTGAATTAAAAATTACAACCCCACAACCAAGTCCTTTAGGAATGGTATCTCAACGAGTAGGATTAACAGATGTTGCCATAGAATACTCTAGACCAGGAGTAAAAGGAAGAACTATTTTTGGTGATTTAGTTGCCTTTGGAAAAACATGGAGAACAGGAGCAAATTCTAACACAAAAGTTACCTTTAGTTCTGATGTAATTATTGACGGACAAACATTAAAAGCAGGTTCTTACGGATTATACTCTGTGCCTAATAAAGATTCTTGGGAAGTGATGTTTTATACTGAGTCTGATAATAGCGGAGTTCCTAGAGATTGGGATGATAGTAAAGTAGCTGCAAAAACCACTGTAAATGTGCAAGATTTTCCTATAAATGTTGAAACGTTTACCATCTCTATTAATGATGTAACATCTACCACTGCAGTTCTTGGTATTCTTTGGGAAAAAACATATGTTGGTGTTACATTTGAAGTTCCAACTGATGAAATGGTTTCTGCAAGAATTGATGCTGTAATGGCAGCAACTCCTAAAGCTGGAGATTATTATAATGCAGCTATCTATTACAGACAACAAGACAAAGACATTAAAAAAGCAAACGAATGGATGGAAAAAGCAATGTCTTTAACAGAAAAGCCAGCATTTTGGCAATTGAGACAACAGTCTTTAATTTATGCAAAAATGGGCGATTCTGAAAAGGCTATAGCAGTTGCTGAAAAATCTTTAGAGCTCTCTAAAGAAGCTGGAAATGAAGCTTATATTAAGATGAATACAGAATCTCTAAGTGAATGGAGGGCTAAATAAAAAGCTGTATTTACGTTTTAAAATAAAAAAGGAGTAAGAAGAGTAGCTATATATTCACTTACTCCTTTTACATTTTATATTCTTTAGGTATTACACATCTATTTTTATGATTTGTTTCTCAAATCTATTCTCATTGTATGCATCGTTGCTTGCATACCAACTTTTTCATAAGCCTTTATAGCAGCATTGTTTGAAGGATACACCTCTAATCTTACTTCATAAATACCTTTAGATAGAGACCAATCATACAAATAATTCATAATCGTTTTATTAACTCCTTTTCCTCTGTAATCTTCTTTTGTAAACATAAACCCTAAGTAGGAAAATTGATCGAACTGAAAACAATCTCTAGCTTGCTTTATACGTGCATATCCACATCCTGCAATAACACCATTAATTTCAGCAATAACAAGTTCTACCTTTAAATCACTAATAAGGTTTGGAATATCATAATAATACGTTTTGGATGCCTTTAGGGTTTTATCCATAGGCCTTTCGGCATGTAAAACTCCTTGCTCAAATTCATATAAAATTGATAAATCTTCTGTGGTTGCTTTTCTAATGGTTATCATAAAATGAAGATAAATTAATAATTTAAATTGATTTGTTTTCTTATTTTATCTAGTGTAGCAATTAAGTCTTTAGAAAAAGAAAAACTCATGAGCTCACTTTCTGTTTTATGATCTCTAAGCAATTGATTGAAGTGCTCAATTTCAAAATTATAACCAAAAGTATTAGCGCTAAAATCTACATGTTCTTCCGAACCGTTTTGAAACAAAGTAACTGATGTTGGTTGGTGAAATCTGGTGTTAATTTTAATGACTCCATGCTCACAAGTAAAAATTGCTTCGGATGGAGTTTCTTCTAAAAAAGTACTTTTCAAAATTGCCTTAGCATTATTATACTCAAAAACAATGCTACAAGCTGAATCTGCACCGTTTTCAAAAAAGGTAGCATCGGCTTCAATAGTTTTTGGTAACCCTAGTGAAGATAAGGCTGCAAATACTGGATAAATACCAATATCTAATAAACTACCTCCTCCCAATTCTTTTCTTAGTACTCTACTATCTAAACTGTGAGTTGATTGAAATCCGAAATCGGCTTCTAAAAGAAGTACTTTACCAAAAACTTCATTCTTTATAAAATTTATAACATATTGATAATGGGGCAAAAATAAAGTCCATAGAGCTTCCATTAAAAGTGTCTTGTTTTCTTTAGCAACGGCAATCATTTCTGTAACTTCTTTTAAATTCATTGCAAAAGGTTTCTCACATAAAACAGCTTTTTTATGCTGTAAGCAAAGGATTGTGTGTTCTTTGTGAAAACTATGCGGTGTGGCAATATATATTGCATCTATTGCTGGATCTTTTACTAGTAGTTCATAAGAATCATAACTATTAGAAACTTGAAACTCTTTTGCAAAAGAAGTTGCTTTTTCTCTACTTCTAGAAGCTACAGCATACAATTCTGCTCCTTCAACAGTTGCCAGGTCTTGTGAAAACTTATGGGCAATATGACCTAAACCTAGTATTCCCCAACGAATGATCTTAGTTTCTTGTTTGTTCATCTCCTTTAAATAATAATGAGACTCATAATTTTATGAATTGATAGATGATTTTTTCTCAATACTTAGTACTCCTATTAGGATAAATAAAAGCATTAAAACTAGCACATGATACAAGGTTAATTTTAAGTAAATAACATCATACACTACTTTAATAAGCGCAATTGATATTAAAACCAATACTGCTCTTACAGATAAACGATTAGATTTAAATGAAAACATTAATGCTGTGAAAATAACCAAAATACAACCCACAAAATTCAACCACAAATAACTAATTACAGGTTCTAAACCTAGATTTTCAAGTTCATATATTCCAAAATAATAAATTAATAAAATGAGTGTCTGAGTAATTATTGCAGCAATAAAAACTGCGTTTCCTTGTACCTTTTTAAAGAAGAATGCCAATAAAAAAATACCCAATACGTTTCCATAAAATACTGACCCAATGATGTTTACTAATTGAATTAAATTGTCAAATAAGTTGGCTATACAGGCAATTAAGATGGCCATTACACCCCACCCTAAGGTCAACCATTTTGAAGCTTTTACATAATGAGTCTCATCTCTTCCTCTTACAATATTTCTCTTATAAACATCTATAGTTGTTGTTGAGGCTAATGCATTTAATTCGGAGGCAGTTGAAGACATTGCTGCAGCTAAAATAACCGCTAGAAGTAAACCTATGATTCCTTTTGGAAGGTTATTTACAATGAAATGTATAAACACATAATCTTTATCATTTGCTTGAATTTTATCACCTGAAGTAGCAGCAACTTTTTCAATAATTTCTTTTGCTTTTACCTTTAATGCACGGTCTTTTTTATTGAATGCTATAATTAAATCCTTTTCGTTTTCTTGAACGCCATCTAACAAAAGTATTTTCTTTTGATTTTCTATTTCGATATGCTGTTTTTCTAATTCTTTGTATTCATCATAATACACCGAACTGATGACGGCCTCATTGGCTTTTGGATTAAAGTTTAGCGGAGATGCATTAAATTGATAAAACACAAATACCATAACCCCTGTTAACAATATAAAAAATTGCATAGGTACTTTTAACAAACCATTAAATAATAATCCTAACTGACTTTCTCGTAGCGATTTACCAGACAGATAACGTTGAACCTGACTTTGATCTGTTCCAAAATACGAAAGCATCAAAAAAGTACCCCCTAAAAACCCTGTCCATACTGTATATCTATTATTTAAATCAAACGAAAAGTCTAATACTTTCATTTTATCACTTGCACCGGCAATATCTAAAGCTTTGCTAAATGTAATAGCATCTGGCATATAGTACATGATTAAAGTAAACGCAGTAACCATTCCTAAAAATATAATGATCATTTGTTGTTTTTGTGTTACGTTTACAGCCTTGGTGCCCCCAGAAACCGTATAAAAAATAACCAACAAACCAATGACAATATTTAGTATAATTAAATCCCACCCCAATACATACGATAAAATAATTGCTGGTGCATAAATGGTAATTCCAGCAGCTAATCCTCGTTGAATTAAAAACAAAAAAGCCGTTAATGATCTTGTTTTTAGATCAAACCTAGTTTCTAAATATTCATAGGCTGTATAGACATTTAACTTGTAGTAAATTGGAATAAAAACAAGGCAAATGATAATCATTGCAATGGGCAATCCAAAATAGAATTGTACAAATCCCATTCCATCATGAAATGCTTGACCTGGAGTTGATAAAAATGTAATAGCACTGGCTTGAGTTGCCATTACAGACAAACCTATTGTCCACCACTTTGTGTCATTTCCTCCTTTGATATAATCTTCTACTCCGTTGTCTATTTTACGAGTCTTATAAACCCCGTAAAGAACAATAAAAAGTAAGGTAGTTCCTAAAACGAACCAATCTAGTGGATGTAAATCTGGTGTTCCCATAACTAGTTAGCAAAAGTTTGAGTGATTAGGTAAAAAATGATAATGTAAATGAGATTTACAATCAGAACTACTGAATAAATTTTTTTCCATTGTTGTTTATTACCCTTCATTATTAGTTTTTTAATTGGTCTTGTTGCTGAATACTTTCTTTACCTATAGACAATATATTTGCAAATAACTTATAGGCTCCAGTAACACCTGCTGGCAATTCTCTAAAGAAACTTAATCCGGTATATATATAATTTCCTTTTCCGTATTTAGCTACTAATAAACTTCCTTTTTTGGGGGTTTCTCCTGTATCATTCATAGATAAAATTGGGATGTATTCTGAGCTCCAAGAATCTGGAAAATACAAGCCTCTTTCTTGCACCCAACCTTCAAAATCTTGTTCAGAAATTTTATTTGGAAAATTCATCACTGGATGATTTTTTTCTAAAATTTCTACTGCAGCATTTTCATCGGTAACTCTATCTCTAGAAAGATTTAATTTAAAAGGTGCTGCTACATCAACTCTTCTGCTTGTATTGTATTGCACCACCATATTCCCACCATTTTTTACATATTCTAATAAGAATTTCTGTTTGTATTTAAGGGTAGAAACTGTGTTGTACGCTCTAATTCCTAAAACAACGGCATCAAATTTCTTCAAGTTCTCTGCACTAATCTCTTCTGGGTTAATCATGGTAACAGCATAACCAATCTGTTTTAAACTTTCCGGAACTACATCTCCAGCACCCTTAATATAACCAATAAAATTACCCCCCTTTTTTATATTTAAACGAACAACTTTTGCTTCTGAATTTTGCAATACAGATTGCTTAGGAATATGGTCATATTCAATTTCAATTAATTCCTTATCATACTTTTTCCCGTCAATCAAAATACTTGCCTTTAACGTTCCTTTAGAGTCATAACTTGTTGGAGTTACGCTAAACTGATAATTCTGTGTATCTCCTTTTTGTTTAATTTCTACGTTAATAAAAGCTGGTGAAACTTTCCATTCTTCAGGAACTTCTAAAGATAATTTTCCTTTCACATTATTTGCACCAGAACTTACTCCTACCGAGACTATACGTTCTTTAGCATCTGAGAAAAGCATTACTTTTTCATATAACTTTGTAGTGGCTAATGGTAGTATTTCAAAAGGATCATACAATTCTCCTTTATCTCTCTTAGAATACCGATGAAGGATGTTTTTTTGAATAGTTATTGGAATAGTGTCTATCATTAGATTGAAAAAGATAGTTACTTTTCTTGGCGTTTCTGGTTTCCCAATTAGTTGTATATGATCTACTTGGTACATTCCCAAAGAGCCTTTAGATTGCAACCAATAAGGATCTGTATAACTCAGGTTTTCTAAATTTATAGTTTGTTTAAATTGTTGTTTTACATTATTTTCTAATAGTAGGTCATGAACAACAGTTTCTATTTTGGCTGTTTTAAAACTCATAGATTCTAAAAAAACAGGAACTTCAGAATTTCTATTTAGAACTTCAATAGCTAGCTCTATGTTAGCATTTGGAACTCCGCTAGAGCTTTCTGCAGAGGCCTCTAAATATAATCCTGCGCAGGCTTCTATAATCTTACTTATTTGTTTTTCTTTAACGGCTCTCCAATGGAGATCATCTAAAGATTGAATTTTTTTGTAAGCAATAATCAGATCTTTCAGATGTTTTGCAGGATTCCCAAAATCAAAATTCTTTTCTATATCATATAAAATTGCCCCAATATCTCCTCCATCTTTTAATCGATTCCAAGTTGTATTAATTCCAGCAAAAATATCGCTAGTGTCTTTTGGTTGATCTCCTTTTAAAAATTCTATATACTCATTTTGACTTCCTCTAGTGGTTAATCTTCCAAATCCTTGACATAAATGTTGGCTACTAGCCATAGACGCTACTTCGTTATTAGACAGTCCTTTTAGAGGATAGTACACACCTACATCTACAGAAGTTAACTTCCCTACTGTGGCCTTTCTAAAGTCATCTTCATTCTTATAAAACCAAGACGAGGTATTAAAAAACAATCGTTTTGGTTGCCAAGTTTCTGTATGTTTTAGTTGATTCGAAAACTTTAATGAATCATTTGCCAAATCAAAAGCTTCTACACTTAACATTGCAGATGAGGTATGATGACCATGAGTAGTTCCAGGGGTTCTATGATCAAATCTATTAATGATAACATCGGGCTTAAAGGTTCTAATAGCCCAAACTACATCACTTAAAACTTTTTCTTCATCCCATATCTTTAATGTTTCGTCAGGGTGTTTAGAATAGCCAAAATCATTAGCTCTTGAAAATAGTTGTTCACCACCATCTACACTTCTGGCCGCTAGGAGTTCTTGTGTTCTAATAACCCCTAATAATTCTCTAATTTCTGAACCTATTAAATTTTGTCCACCATCACCTCTAGTTAGTGACAAATAACCAGTTCTTGCTTTAACATGATTAGATAAATAAGAAATTAAGCGAGTATTTTCATCATCGGGGTGCGCAGCAATGTACAAAGCAGTCCCTAGAAAGTTTAATTTCTGAATTTTCTCATAAATTTGATTAGACGTTAACTTTTCTGGCTTTTGAGAAAAAACTGATAAAGACATCAGTAAAAATGAAAGAATAGCGATTGTTTTTTTCATTATATCGTTGGGTTTGATAGCTAACAAATGTAGCATTTTAAATCTTCTTTTAAAATTGCATATGGTTTTTTGTAGCACATAAAAAATTATTCATAATCAGCCTGTTTTTTTTGATAAAAAAGCTATCAACAATACGGGTAAAATGTTGATAACAAAATTTTCAAAATCACTAAATTCCAATATCTTTGTAATTGAACCATTTTTTAATAAAATCTAAATGAAATTTATCGTATCAAGTTCGCAACTGTTAAAACAATTACAAGTTTTAGGCGGAGTTATCAATAGCAATAATACCCTACCTATATTAGATAATTTCTTATTTGAAATTTCTGAAAATCAACTAAAAGTTTCTGCATCAGATCTAGAAACAACTATGAGTGCTGTTGTTACAATAGAATCTGATTCTACAGGATCTATTGCTATATCTGCAAGATTACTTTTAGATACCTTAAAAACATTTCCAGATCAACCCTTAACTTTTAAAACTGAAGGAGATAGTATTATTGAAATTAGTTCTGATCAAGGAAAGTATGACATGGCCTATTTTGGAGGTGACGAGTTTCCTAAATCTGTGAGTTTACCTTCACCAAGCAAAACAGTTATCCCCTCTAATATATTAGCAACAGCAATATCAAAGACTATTTTTGCTGCTGGAAATGATGATTTACGCCCAGTAATGAGTGGTGTTTTCTTTCAATTTAGCTCAGAAAGCTTAACTTTTGTTGCTACAGATGCACATAAATTAGTAAAGTATACAAGAACAGATGTAACTGCAGATAAAACTGCTGAATTTATCATGCCAAAAAAACCTTTAAATTTATTAAAAGGTGTTTTAGGAGGAGAAGAAGATGTTATTATAGAATACAACGATGCTAATGCGAAGTTTACATTTGAGAACTTTGTGTTAATTTGTCGTTTAATTGATGGAAAATATCCAAATTACGAAGCTGTAATTCCAAAAGAGAATCCAAACAAATTAACTGTAGATAGAGCATCTTTTCAGAATTCTGTTCGAAGAGTATCTATTTTCTCTAGCAAAACAACACATCAAATTCGTCTTAAAATGGCGGGTACAGAGTTAAATATTTCTGCTGAAGATTTAGATTTCTCTAACAAAGCTGATGAGCGTTTGAGTTGTGACTATCAGGGTGATGATATGCAAATTGGGTTTAATTCTCGTTTTTTAAGTGAAATGTTAAGTAACTTAACGTCTAGCGAAGTTTTAATTGAAATGTCTTTACCTAATAGAGCTGGAATCTTAACTCCTATTGACGGAACAGACGAGGGAGAAAAAATTACGATGCTGGTAATGCCTGTGATGTTAAACAACTAACAAAAAGAACTAGTGAACTAAAAAAAAGTATACTCACTTTTTTTAGAAAATCGCTAATAAATATATTTTTAATCACAATATAACACTGTATAATATCAGTTCAATGTTGTGATTTTTTGTTTACTTTTAGCATCAAATTTTATCGATTGAACTTTTTAGCACATCTATATCTATCTGAAAGCAATCCAAATATTATGATTGGTAATTTTATAGCAGATCATATTAAAGGAAATCAGTTCACCCATTTGAGTTCAGAAATTCAGCAAGGCATTAAATTACATCGAGAAATTGACACCTTTACAGATGCGCATAAGATTACAAGAATAAGTAAACGAAGACTTCACAAACGATATGGTTTATTTGCCGGAATAATTATTGATATTTTTTATGATCATTATTTGGCTAAAAATTGGAGTAATTATTCTGCCATGCCACTAGATATTTATGTAAATTCTGTTTATCAATTACTAGATCATCAAAAAGAAATACTTCCAGAAAAAACTTTACAACTCATGCCGTATATGATTCAATATAACTGGCTGTATAATTACCAATATAAGGAAGGGATTAAAAGTGTTCTCAATGGAATGAATCGTAGAACAAATAATAAAGGCCAAATAGATTTAGCCATTGAAGATTTATACCAACTAGATGAAGATTTTGAAAAAGACTTTCAATTATTCTTTGAAGATTTACGGATTTTCTCTCATCAAAAGATAAAGCAATTACAACAACAAAATACACAGACATGAAAAAATTAGTACTCTTATTTATTGTAAGTTTTTTAGTTACATCTTGCCAAAAAGAATCACAAGATTCTGAAAAAGTAACAGGTTTAATTACAGAAAAAGCAATGGTAGTTTCTGCCCGTGTTGAAGCCTCTAGAATTGGAACAGAAATCTTAAAAAAAGGAGGAAATGCATTTGATGCTATGATGGCAACAGAATTGGCATTAGCAGTTGCCTATCCTTACGCTGGAAATATTGGTGGTGGTGGCTTTATGGTCTACAGAAAAAATGATGGTGAAATTGGTGCCTTAGATTATAGAGAAAAAGCACCTTTAGCGGCAACAAGAGATATGTATCTTGATAAAGAAGGGAATATTATTAAAGGAAAAAGTACTGTTGGAGCTACTGCGGTAGGTGTTCCTGGAACTGTTGCTGGTGTTTTTAAAGCGCAAGAAAAATTTGGTCTATTGTCTGTGAAAGAAATTTTAAGCCCTGTCATAGCCTTGGCAAAAAAAGGAGTCATTGTTACCAAAAAACAAGAAGATAGAATCAAAAAATTTAAAAAAGCATTTGAAACTGTTAACAGTAAAAGAATACTTTTTCTTAGAGATTGGAAAGAAGGCGACATCATTAAATATAAGGCTCTAGCGATTACTTTAGAACGCATCTCTAAAAACGGTAGAGATGAATTTTACAAAGGAAAAACTGCAAAAGTATTGGCACAATTCATACAAGACAATGGAGGAATTATTACTGAAGAAGATTTGGCAAAATATGAGGCTAAATGGAGAACTCCAGTAACATTTGAATACGATGGCTTAAAGGTAATTTCAATGTCTCCTCCCTCTAGTGGGGGTGTATGTTTAGCTCAAATTATGAATGGTATAGAGTCGTATGATTTACACACCTATGGTCATAATTCACTTAAAAGTATGCAAGTAATCACAGAAGCTGAACGAAGAGCTTATGCAGATAGAAGTTATTTTTTAGGTGACCCTGATTTTGTAAGTATTCCAACAGACACTTTATTAAGTAAAACATACTCCAAAGAAAGAATGCGTAATTTTTCTTTTGAAAAGCCAACACTCTCTAAGGATATTTCTCATGGAAATATTGAAATTATAGAAAGTGACGAAACAACTCACTACTCTATTGTAGATCAGTTTGGAAATGCAGTTTCTGTAACCACTACATTAAATGGCGGTTATGGATCTAAGCTTTATAGCTCTGAATTAGGTTTTTTCTTAAACAATGAAATGGATGATTTTAGCAGCAAACCTGGTGTACCAAATATGTTTGGCTTGCTAGGTGCAAAAGCAAATGAAATTGCACCAGAAAAAAGGATGTTAAGTTCTATGACACCAACTATTGTTGAAAAGGACGGAGCACTATGGATGGTGGTTGGTACTCCTGGAGGATCTACCATTATTACGTCTGTTTTGCAAACTATTTTAAATGTTCATGAATTTGGGATGGGCATGCAAGAAAGCGTAAATCAGCCTAGATTTCATCATCAATGGTTACCAGATATGATTATGATAGAACCTAATGGGTTTAATGAAAATGTAATTTCAGAATTAAAAAGAATAGGCTATACTGTAGATGCACGAAACTCACGAGTAATAGGTAAGGTAGATGCTATTTTAGTTTTAAAAGATGGAAAACTAGAAGCCGGAGCAGATCGTAGAGGCGATGATACAGCTGTTGGGTTTTAAGTTAATGAGAGAATGAGAGAATGAGAGAATATTAACTAAATAATAAAAACACTTTATATGTTATACCTTTAAAGCTCTGAAGCTTTGAAAGCTAAAATATACATGCACCTTTAAAAATACATTTATGACTCAACCTTTTCATCTAGCTATTCCTGTTCAAAACTTAGAAATCTGTAGAGCTTTTTATAGAGATATTTTACAATGTAAAGAAGGACGAAGTGATACTCATTGGGTAGACTTTAATTTTTTTGGACATCAATTGGTGATTCATCAGAAAGATAATTTTAATCCACAGCAAATTTCAAATCCAGTGGATGGACATGATGTTCCTGTGCCTCATTTTGGAGTGGTTCTGAGCATGAATGATTGGCATTTATTAAGCCAAAGATTAGAAAAAAATGGTACCAAATTTATTATAGAGCCCACCATTAGATTTAAAGGAAAAGCTGGTGAACAGGCTACTCTATTTTTTAAAGACCCTGAAGGAAATGCATTAGAATTTAAGGCCTTTAAAGACATTGGCCAGTTATTTGCAACATAAATGCATCTTTTAGAAACTCATATTGCTGCTCAACAGAAATATCCAATTCGAATTCAAGAATATGCTGTAGGAATTTTTAAGACTGTAGCCACAAAATCTGCCATTAAAAAAGCCATCAAAAAAAAGCGTATTCTAGTAAATGATACACCAACGTCTACTGCTAGAATTATTATTGGAGGAGAAAAAATTACCTTATTAGCTCCTGAAAATAAAATATCTAAAAAACAGCTAACTCTTAAACTAGCTGTTATTTTTGAAGATGATTACTTAGCCCTAATAGAAAAGCCGGCAGGTATTTTAGTTAGTGGAAATACGTTTAAAACCATAGACAATGCTTTACAACAAAACCTTCAAAAAAGCACACAACCAGATGCTGTTAGGCCAAGACCTATTCATCGATTAGATTATCCAACCACTGGGGTATTATTAATTGGAAAAACAAGTTCTAGTATTCTAGCTTTGAATAAATTATTTGAAAATAAAGAGATTAAAAAAATCTACCATGCTATTACCATCGGAAAAATGAACTCTAAAGGGTACATTAAAACTGATGTAGATGAAAAACCAGCAACATCTAACTACAACACTATACATACTGTAAAATCTAAGCGATTTAAATATTTAAATTTAGTTGAACTATTGCCAGAAACAGGGAGAAGGCATCAATTAAGAAATCATTTATTAAGTATTGGAAATCCAATTTTGGGGGATCAAGAATATGGAATAGATCTCTTAATTTTAAAAGGGAAAGGATTGTATTTGCATGCTTCCCAATTAGAATTTACACATCCTTTTTCAGGAAAAAAACTGTCTATAAAATCAACAATACCTATTAAGTTTAAAAAAATTATACCTTAAATTCAATCATTTAATATCATTTAGTAAAATTAAATGAATTTTAAAAGAATAATTTGTGTAATCTTTTGTAAATTAGTTTTTTACAAAACTCCCTTCCAAAAAGAAAAGGTATGTAACGTACCTTTTATCATTCATCTTTATCTATACAAAATGAAAAATTTATTACTTATTGCTTTCACATCAATGTTGTTTTTTTCTTGTTCAAACAAACAAGATATGACCCTTTTTAATGCTAATAAAGCGATTGCTCAAGATTTAGTTGGAACCTATGTTTCTCCAACAAATTTTGAACTTTTTAAATCTATGCTAGACGAAAATATTGAACACCAATCTCCAATGTATGGAAGTGGTATGGTTGGCTATGAACAAGTTCTTGAACAAGGAAATTTTTATATGTCTAACTTTTCAGACGTAACTTTTGAGGATGCTAGATGGTTGCCAGGAGTAAATGAAGAAACTCTTCAGGCAGATGGTAGTGTAAGAGTTTATGGAACTTGGAAAGGTACTAGCATTGCAACTGGAAAAAAGTTTTCAGTTGATAGCTACCACTATTTTGTGGTAAAGGATGGTAAAATTTTACAATCTGGAGATTTTTTCGATGCAACTGGAATGGTAATGGCTGTTCGTGCAGATGAGGAAACAACAGAATAAAGTATTAGGAACAAATGTTTATAAAAACCAGCTATTGTAGCTGGTTTTTTTATTTATTACTAAGTGTTCTAATATAAGTTATGATTTGAAATTACTATAATAAAAAATAATTATTTTTTTCTCTACCAGAATTTTATAAATTATTTAAAGTCATAGCTGCATTTTTTTTGAAGTAAAGGAGAATGGTAGAAAGAGTATTTTATTACTGTCATTTCAAGTTATAAATGGTATAAATACTGTCTCTTATACACATCTGACGCTGCCGACGAATAGAGAGGTGTA